>Ga0099824_1003507_pt1 | contig 22902 bp, 15 predicted proteins | sample SiratrowhiteBW_FD_76837 | JGI IMG/M metagenome (GOLD analysis project Ga0099824, IMG submission 76837) | Root nodule microbial communities of legume samples collected from California, USA - Siratro white BW | ecosystem: Host-associated > Plants > Roots > Nodule | place: USA: California... | reverse complement strand
TTTTTTATATATATATTATATATATATATATATATATATATATATATATATATATATATATATATATATATATATATATATATCACTTTTCCTTTCTTTTTCTTGTTTGTTAAATATAAATCAAATTAAATTCTAGAACAAAGATAGATGGATGCTCCTAATTTTCCCAATTCATTTATTGCTGATATCTTGGCCTATTTCTCGAGTAGTGCCTAGAGCACTAGTGTGGTTGAGAATTTTGTATCTTTTAGAGGAATTGCATATTCTACCTTGACCTTTGCCCAAACTCAGGACATTCCATTGGTACTGGATGGACCTATAGTTGTAACTTTCTTCTTGACTGTATACAATAATCCCCTAATCAATTTGTTCCCACCAACAATGTAATGTTAAATAATGTGAGAGAAAGATAATGTATAATAATATTAGGAAGAATTTTGTATAATATATATGTGAAATAGTCATGAAAAATGTGTGTAGTTTTGTGTATAATTACGTACAAAATATGTATAATTAAATGTAGTTCTACATTAATGTAATATAGATGTATTGTAAAAATATGACTTGATGTAATGAAAATTAATGTTTTATTCTATAAAGCATGGACTGATGCAAGTGGTTGCAGGAGAGGTCCTACCTCCAAGGCAATGGCCAGACAGATTCACACTGAGATAGAGACAAGGCCTTAGAGCTAGTCTATTTTATTAAGTTGGTCATTTGCTTGTAAATAATTTGTATAGAAATTTTAAAAATTCTTGTAAACAATTTTAGCTTTAGTAGAAATATTTTAAGCAAGTATTACACTTGGAACGTGGAATGCCTCCTCCATTGATCATCTACATGGGTGACTCACCTTGCCTTGAATGCTCGTTCATTCTTCTTTGGACGCCCACATGGCAGTTCTTCATTGGTTATTCATGTCTCACATGGATTGCCACATGGCTGCCTTGTTGGTAAGAATTCAAGCCTAAAGATTTGATGATGGAATCCAAGTTTAGAGTTCGGTTTGGGTTTGTTTTTGTATCTTAGTAGTAGTGTGCATTTGCTTACTTTCATCATGATATAGCATACAAGAACTCCAAAGGGATCAAGGATGAATTTGTTTTTAAAAATGAGTTTTAGTGAAAATTTTTACTACTCAGTGAAAAACAATCGATTGTTTCTCATGATCCATCGATTGATTTGCACTTCAGTAAAATCAATTGATTGATTTCAAAATAAACAAATTATTTTAAGTGCATATATGCTATATTATAACAGATTCTGTAGCTTTTGTGGACACTTCTCATAATTCAGATTTTTCAAAATACTTAGAGTTAGGCAATTGTGAGAGCTTGAGAGAGCAAGATTTCATTGTGATTGAGAGGTTTTTTTCAAGATTCATCAAAGATCAACCTTGATTCTCAATCATGGATTGCATGCCTTTGAATGATTGAAGCATCATACAATTACCTTTATGTTTAGGAAAGTTTTTCTTTTTTGTCTTGAGAGTTTATAGGTGTTCTTTTGATGTAAAATTCTAATTTGTAATTAGTTTTCATACATTTGTCATGTTGTAATACATTTAGATAGAGTTTCTAAGTATGTTGGGCTTGTGATTCCATTTAGATAGTGTTTCTAAGTTGGAACTGCAGTAATTTTTTGCATCTGTGCAAGAGTGTTCTGCATACGAGTTCTTGGACAATCTTGTAGGGTGCAAGATTGGTTCTTGGACTTATTTTTCATATTAATCTTTGTGTGATTAGTGAAACCCCTGCTAGTGTTGCAAAGGATTTGGATGTAGCTCTTGAAAAAGACTGAACCATTATAAAATCTTGTTTGTCATTACTGCTTTTGTGCCTCTTGTTAATCGCAAACTGCCACTACACTGTAAATTATCTTTGCTGATAAAAACAATCATTTGAATGTAAAATTAACCAACTAATTTTCTAGACAGATCATAAAAATTAGTGTTTAACCTATGTTTTGATTAACAATCTCTTGTGTAATTGCTTCTGTCATATTGAATATGTTTTTAACTCTCAAATCTAAATTTCAATCAACTATGATATCAAATCAACTCACTGTTTTTCTCACCACTATTTTAAACTGATTTGTGTATGTTCTGGAAATTTTCAATCTATTTTTTGTAAATTCAATATGTTGTTTTTCTTGACTGAAATTTTAAAAAGAACATTTTTAATCTTTCTTGATCACAAACCACTTTTGTAAAAATCCACTAACTGAGATCACTGTTAAATTTCGGAAAACTATAACTGGAAAAAATTTAATCATTTGAATTGCAATTTCAATAGATTGTTTTTCTCGTCTGGATAATTGGGATTTGTTATAAAGAATTTTGGTTAAATTTCAATCTGTTTGTCGATTCAATATGTTATTTTTCTGGCTACTAGCTGTCAAGAAATTTGATCTATGTTTTCTCATTTTAATCGATTATTTTTCTAGATGTATCTGAAAATTGATTTTTTAGCAAGTTGTTTGTGTTTTTAATTGATTTTTTTGTGTATTGTGATTAATTGATATCTTTTTTATATTGATTAATAAAGATTTCCATTCTTTTCAAAAGTTTTACGAAAAGAATTAATAGTTCAATTCACCACCCTCTTAAACTTCAACCTATATAATTTTCAACATGCCTAGGAGTGGAGAGGATTTGACTAGAGTTAGGATATTTAACCTATGGTTAGGTTCAAGAAGCTTGCAACCCAAGCTTTCCAAAGCTTATAAATAGGCTTCTTATTCATTATAGAAAATAGTTTGGTTTATAGTAAAGATATGCTGCACAATTTTCAACACTTTGCCTCAAGCTCTTCTTATTAGCTTCTCTCTAAGCTTAGCAAGGCTTTTGCACTTGGTAGTTGGCCTAACCACTACCATCTCTTGTTCCACCTAGTTCTTCAATCTTCCAATTATCACATCCTCCATTTCATTCGTTGCATTTGAAGGAGAAGATCATCCACAAATCATCACTTTTCTTCCATGCATCAAGGAGAAACTTCATCATGGACGAACTAATATTATTATTTACATCTCTAATCCTCATTGAAATCACTATAATGATAGTCATTCCTCGATCATTGAAATCACTATAGTGATAGACAATTAAAACTATAAGTGTTATAGAACCAATCTTGAGTTTTCTTAAACCACTCTTAGAATGAAAAATACAATATTCTGAAATTTGTAAATATGATATTATTATTTCTATTTTTTTTATAAATTGGCAATTCAGCCATTCGGCCACGGCTTCTCACCTCTCAGCCATTCAGTCTCTTACACTTTTAGCCTTTTCTCGCCTCTCAGCCATTTGGTCTCTTAAACTTTTGCCCTCTGGATACTAGGATTTTTGCCTATGGGAACTTCGCCTCTCGACACTCGACCTCTCGACAACCAACCATCTCTTTTTTTAGGCAATTATCTCAGCATCTTCAATAAAAGAAATATATAATTTATGTTTGTTACCTTGAAAATAAAATTTTATGTAAAATACCAAATTAAAATTTCATGTCTTAAGTATTGAACATTTTCTCTACTGGTCAGGTATTATACATTTCTTTGTCTTCCGCTACATTTCAAATTAAGAATATAATAATTATTAGTTTAGGAAAATAAAATCCTTTGTTTTACTTTATTAGTTTATTTTGGGACGTCAAGTGTCTTTTTTTACATCAATTTTCACCATAACCAATATATAAAAGTTATTTCTATTATATTTTTGTATTATTTTTGTTCTTATTTTGTTATAATATATCAACTCTTATTCTAACCAATGTAGTATGTTTACTTTCTACATGACATGCATGCCTAAGTGATATCACTGATTTAAAACTTAAGTAAAAATGTAAAAAAAAAAAGTAATCAATATAAAAAATGCATATTATAATAATGACTTTGGCTACTTTTATAATTTGTCTCACTTGCTAAACATAACAAAGTTATTTTATACTTCATCATTGTAATGAAATAATGAAATTTGTAAAATATATAAATTTCTATATCGTGATGGAACTCATTTAAAATATAATAAGATATTTTATAAATTTATTGAATTATAGATATACACGATTGTATATTACCTTAAAGTGGGTAAATAGGTTGTTATTTGAGATATGAGATTGTGCCTCGCTTCCAGATAGTTGATTAAGAATTCTCCCTCCAACATTAAAGTTGCATTCAACATATTATTAAAATGATAGGAGATTTTTTCCCTGGGCCAATGAAAAAAGATAAAGAAACACTTCGACTCTTTACGTTGTATCTAATGATGTCAAGAAATTTAACAACTTATTCTCCCATGATTAACCGAAATGCATCCTTTACGAACTCAATTTCTTTTAATCATTGACATAAATTAATAAATGCTTCTAGTCCCATGCAAATAATATCCCAACATTAACTCTGTTGGCACTCCTTTTGTGGTATGCACTCCGTAATAGAGTTTGTTGTACCACTAGACAAACACACCATATTCAATCCATAAGAAGTGATGCAAAGAATCATCAATGATATTACTTCGATACACAATTGTAGTTGTTGTTATAGGTGTAAAATTAGATTTAAGTTCACACTAACAACATCGTTGTCCATGTTATTCATCTCTCCATCATCGAAATACACATATCAATCTCTATTGTTGTCCATGTCAAAAATGCCTTTTACTAATAAAACCATAAAATTTAATTTGTTGTAATTATAAATTTATAAATAATTTAAAATCCTAAATAAAATAAACTTCTAAATAAACTAAAAATCCTAAAAATTAAACTCCTAAATAAATTAAAATTCTAAAAAATTTAAAATCCTAGATAATTAGACTCCTAAATAAATTAAAATCCTAAACAAATTAAACCACTAAATAAATTAAACTTATAAATAAATTAAAATCTTAAGTAATTTAAAATCCTAATAAATCAAACTCATAAATAAATTAAAATCCTAAATAAATTAAACTTTGAAATAAATTAAAATCATAAATAAGTTAAACTCTAAATAAGTTAAAATCGTAGATAAATTAAACTATTAAATAAATGATACTCCTAAATATATTAAACTCCTAAATAAATGAAAATCCTAAATAAGTTAAATTTCTAAATAAATTAAGCTCCTATCCTTAATTGGGTTTTTTTGCTATAGGTGCTGCATCATTTTGGTTTTCACCCCACTTTTATAAATTATATTTATGTTATCTTATCATTGACGTTTCTTTCAATCAAAATCAATAGTAATATGATTGAATATTTTAATTGTGGGAGAGGTGTTCGTCAAAGAGACCCTTCGTCACCTCTACTTTTATGTTTAGTTAAAAAAGTGCTCGGTAAAGAGATTTCTCAGTTGGTTTCTTATTATAAGATTCTTCCTATGATTGATCATAAGGGTAAGAATTTTTCTACCCATGTCCTTTATGATGACAACATTATTGTTTTTATAGGGCCAATAGGAAATCTTTGACCAATATTATAGAGTTCTTACATGTTTATGGTTCTATCTCCAACCAGTGGATGAACTCTTTTAAAAGTCTCTTTTTCACTATTGATAAGTTTATTTCTTTTAATAATAATATCTACAGTATTCTTGGATGTCATAGAGACATTATTACTTTTAATCATCTAGGTATTATTATCTTTTATGGTGATCCTAAGATATAATTGTTTTAACCTTTAGTGAATAGAGAGGAAACTTGCTTCTTGGAAAGGTAAGTGTCTTAGTAGGATGCAATGTGTGCAACTTGTTAATTCTATTATCTCTGGTATTATGTCTTACAAAAGAACCTATAAATCTATTAAAAGAGGTTAATAAATGGTTCAGGAATTTTATTTGGACTGGTGATGTTCTTAAAATTGGCTTTGTTATTGGGAGTTAGAATTCTATTTGTGTGTCTAAGCAAAATGAGAGTTTGCAAGTCTTAGATTTGCAAATTGAGAATAAAGTTTACCTTCTTCAACTTGCATGGGATTTTTCATAAAATTATCGACCTTGGTTTGGTCTAATGTGTGATAGATTCCTTCTCTCCAAATATGTTAAGGTTTGTGCTCATCAATCTTCTTCTATTTGGTCAGGGATCAAATGCTTTTATGATATAATTTTGAAGAATACTTTCTGAATTATTGGTTAGCATGATGGAGTAAATTTCTAGAATGATCTTTAGTGTTCTTCTAAATACATTTCTCTTTTGGTGGGTATGCCTCCTCAAGAAATGATTACTCTTATACCTAATGTGGTTGAGGGTTAGAATGGTTCCTCTCATAATTGTCTTAAAAATTGTTGCAACATGCTCAACTTCAGACTTTGCACCATTTGGCTAACACTGATCTTCCTAATAACCTGAATCAGAAACTTGAGGATAGAGATATTCTTAATTAGAAGGCATCTAAAAATTTCTTCTTTACCCATCCCACTTATGATTAGGATAAAATCATTTGGTCTAATTTTATTCCTCTTACTAAGACTTTGGTGTCTTGGAAGCTTCTGCATTGGTGTGTGTCTACTGATTTGGATGCTTAGAAAATATGTGTTTCTCTTTGTTTTATGTGCTCTTTATTCATGTTGCAAGTTGAGGATATTGATCATCTAGGAGCAGTCGTGGAGAAAATGTGGGTAGCTTTTCTACTTTATTGGATATTCAACATGCTCTTTTTGTTGTAGTCATGGATGTCGTTTTTACTATTGAATATGCTCAATTAAAGGGTTTTAAAAGGCTTTGGTTGGAGTGTGACTCTTTACTTTCTCAAGCTTTTGGTTTGACTCAAATCATTCATTGGATTCTTAAAGGTAGATAGCGGAAGTATGTGAAAAATATATGCTACTGTGAATTTTAAAGTGACTCATGTCTTTAGGTAGGATAATAGTTGTGCTAATAAATTAACTAATTTGGGTGTGGAAAATAGGATTGAATTTGTCTAGTATTCTACTTTACATAACTGTATTAGGTTGGACATTTTTCATGATAGGTTTGTTTCATTTGTAGGAAGTTTGTTCTTTTAAGATGGGTATCGTATCACTCCTTGCTTTTTGTTATTTATTATTTTGTTTTTTCTTTGATAATAATTTTTCATGTGATCACAAATGTTTGTTAGGTTTCGAGGTTTCAACTTGGATGAGAGGTCAAAATCCATATTGATGCCTAAAATTAAGTTCTAATTAAATTAAAATCCTAAATAAATGAAAATCCTAATTATATTATTTTTGTCTATTTTTTATAATTTTATTTTCCTAAAATTATATATAAACAAATTATTTTATCAATAAATAAATTAAAATTAATATAAAAATATTTTGCAACTTTTTATATGTTTATTTAATTTTATTATTTTATATTTATCAACTATTTAAGTGTTAATTTTTTAAAATATTATAATTTAATATTTAATTTAACAATTTTCAAGCATAGTATCATGAATTGACAACTGGTGATCACATTATGCACTAAAGAGGTGTTTTTTAACACTTGTTGAAGATCTTTGCAAACTACTATGTTTTAGTCATTTAGAGCATCACAATAACATGTTCATTTATTGACCAAACAACGATGTTGTGGAGGATACTCCCCAAAATTCTGCTAATGACAACACAAGCACAGATATTTGTAGTCTTATAAATTTTTTTTTAAAAAAAGGACAACCTCACTCTACAAGATTACAATCAACGTATGAGGAGGCTCAAAGGTGAAAGAAGATAGTTCATGCCAACAATACAAGTACAACCAACAATGTGTACTAAGTTCGTTTTTTTTGTATTGAAATTGTGTTATTTATAGTTTGTTATTGAAGTTTTGTTTTTAAAATTTCAAAAACATGACTCAATAATAAAATTTGTTTTGTTTGATTGTAACGCAATGTGAACACGAACGTAGCTGAAGAATTTCATTTAGGGATTCACATTCATAGTCAAAGCTATATTACAAACACGTAATTTGGAATGAACGATCCAACACAGACGATTCGTCCTAAATGAAAATTAAACATGCTATTATATACGTTGTTAAAGTTACTTAAATTGGCTTTTTCACATGGCATTTATAGCTTACAAATGTTGAATATGGTGGATTTGTGTCGTTGTTCACATCGCTGAGTACAAATGTCCCAAACATATATGAGTCATCATGTGGAACTTTATTTCGGTATTACTTTCTTCTTTGTGTATAACAGTCTTCAATCAATGACGAATATTAACAAATTGGATTTATAGTAATTTGATAATTTTGTGTTGCAAGACATAATGTAAATGTATTACATGCTTATGGAGTAGTTCCACATTTAACCTGAATGTAAAATATGTTTTGGCCAAGTTCAAGAGGGGGGGTGAATTGAACACTTGAAACCTTTTCGCAAACTGTTTTGGAGAATGAATAATTTTTATAGAAAACTATTCAAGAAGATATGTAAAGCAAACAGCAAAGGTTCAGACACAGTTTCAGCTCAATATCAATCAACCACATATAATAAATTGTAACCAGAAAGCAGTTCTTGAAAAACACAGTGTACTATAAAAGTAGTTCTTGTAAAATTGAATCAAGAAATCAAATAATTATATCAACTTCAAGTTTATAATGATTTACTGATTAAAGAACTTTTTGTTAAACAATACAAACTATGTTAAGTGTATGAAAACAGTCTTTAATCAATAACAATGAAAGACTGAGTTTTTTGGAAAAACAAACTGATAAACATTAAATCCAGTAAATTGCTAAACTGCAAATTTACAGAAAACTGATATACTGATTATTAACAGATTCAAACTTGTTTAGAGTAATTGTGTTAAATAGAATATATGTTTTCAGTTGTTACTAAAAATTCTTTCAGAAAGTTGATGAAGTTATTCAATTAGCAAGATTCAATTGATTCTGAATTCAAGAAACACTGCAAGATTTAACAAGAACAGTAAAGAGAGCAAGAGAGATTCAAGACACAGCAGATTTATTCTGGTTCACCCTTCCACAAGGGCTACGTCCAGTCCCTTACACCACTGTAAGGATTTCCACTATAAAAAGATCAAACCAGATCAGTTTACAGAAAAACAACTTGCACCCCGCAAGTAAACACTACTCCCCGCAGTAAACAATCTGTTGAACCTACAGCATAACCCATAACTATACAGACTCCACTGTATAAACTGGAAAACTCCTTGTTGATCCCCTCAGCAAGTCACAACCTGTACAGAACCCACTGTACAAAACAGATTTACCAACCCAGGTAACTCACAACAAAATAACCTTCAATACAGTGAAAGAATTATCACAAATTCAGCAATACAATCACTTCTATACAACAAATTACAACAGTAATAAAGAAAAGATATAAAAGGCTTAGTCTAATGATCAAATCAGTGAAGAAATTATCTCAATCAAATCAAAGTTCCAGTAGCAGTTCGAGAAAACAGTTCTTGATGAAAACGTTGATTGATCTTGATCACTAGACACAAATTTGCTCTTTTTGAAAACTCAAATGTTCTTGCTCAGAAAATGTTTAAATGATTTCAATTTCGTGTCTTGTGTGTTTTCAAAAACCGCGCCAATTATTTATTGACAACTGTCATTTAAAATTTAGTCGATTGATTTTTCAAATAGTTGATTGTTTTTCTCCAGTTAGTTAAAACAATTGTTCAAAATGCAAGTCTTGATTTTAATGATTTCTCAAAACTTTTGTTAATTCAGAAAATACTTATGGAGCTTATCATTGATTAGGATTGCATGCATCAATGATTTGAACTCAAACATACCCCACAACACACACTCCTAGGTTCTAGACTGAATTCTTCAATCTTCATAAAATCTTCATGCATTCCGCATATGCTCATAAGGTCTTGAATTTCTTCACTTGGTTGGCTTCATCAAATCATCACAGTAGCCCACTGGTGCTAACACTGAACAATACAATATGCACAAAACTTTTCTGGTTTATGTCCTCACCTTATATGTACTTTATGAACCCTTCCCTTCTCCAACACTGCCAAAATCACCATCACCCCTTATAATTAAGTTGTTTTTTGTAAGATAAATATGTCTGTGTTGAATGTCAGGTACAATGAGATCCTACTGCAACTTCATGGATTTAGTTCTCTTGAAGTAATTTTGCCTATCATCATAAAACAACACCTCAAACTAAGATAAGAATACACATGTTACTTTATGTTATGTTCTAAGCTACCAATGTACACAATTGTAAAGTAGTTTTATTCCACATGAACTAAGGTCCTACTCCAAAGCAAACCAAGTTTCTGCTTACTTTGGTAACCTTATCACCTAGTAAATTATGTTTAAACATTTCATACATATGTCAACAATTTAAACGGAATGCACTAAGTACATTACTTCAAAAAGTACACTTTTCAAATATGAACAATACATTACTTCTCATGTAAGAATTTTTTACATACAAAGTCATCCAAAAACTTCCAATACAATTACAACAATTAAATTACTAACGAACTAAGAAGTCTTTCTTCTTTTCCTAAAATATGCAATCCAAGGACTTTTTACAATAATTGTCTTAACACGCTTTCTAGCTTTATGCTTAACTTGCGTGTAGAAATTACTTGGTGGATTTTCAACAATTTTATTCGTTTCTTCTTCGTAGCTAACATTGATGTCACTTCCACCTTCTTTTGATACATCCTCTGCATTTGGATTCGATATTAGCTGAGACAACATATCATCTTTTCCCTCACATGTTTCTTTTCCCTTCCTTTTCTGCTTATACTTGGTTGACATACATGAACTAGAAATGCTTCCACTGTTAAGGGAGAGGGAATGTCATCTGTCTCACTCTCAAGCTTCTGAATGACTTCATCTTGTTCTTTAATAACATGATCCTCTTCTCTCTCTTTTTTCTTCAAGCAATTTCACCAAATCAAACTCTGATCTTTTATTGTCCTTCACTTTAGCCATTTGTTCTTCGAACGCTTCTTTCACAATGTCATGAACAAGCTCTTCATTGGACACTGATAATTCACCAATAACTTGTTGATGTATAAATAACTAGTAATCAACAATATGAACATCTTTCAACAAAAATAAATTTCACTTGAAATCGTTACCAAATTTTTATTGAGAGTTGAATCAACTTCATTGTCACCTATTTTCACATCCTTCCAATGAACAATTTGCGAATATTGATTTGTTATATTCCCCTTTGTGTTTTGGGAATAACAAATGCTCTATATCTATGACAAAACCAACAAAAATGATCAACAATATAATTAAGAAAAAAATACTTCAATTTACCTACATAGGTAACTATTAAAATTATCTGCAATAAGTATGTGCAGTCAACAACAGAGACTTGGGAAGAATCTCTATCATTCATAATAATTTGAATCCATAATGGGGCTGGACACAAACTTCGTACCAAACAACACTACCCCAATTATATTTACCTAGTTCACCTAAGTTGTTTACAATACTAAACAACGCATAAAACTTCCCTTTGTATTGGGCAATAAAAGTTTAGACAAGCCTAACAAAACCACTAATTGTACTATCATTGTGACATTTCACTAGCTCATCATAAATCATTGTCAAATTTACACGTTTACTACGGAATAAAATCCTACTATGGGAATCTATTGCTTCCTTTTTCAAATCAACCTTCTCTCCTCGAATTCTCAATCCCAAACCTAAACACACTTCAAACAATGTAAATAAAACCAATTTGGACCTTATTAGAACACATGTCATCCTCTCAACTTATCTATAACACAACTCCTTCAATAGCCTCCTACTGATTTTCACATCCCCTTCCAACATCATGAGCCAAGGAAAAAGGATTCCTTAAATGAAAGTCTTGTGCTGTTAACATCTTATTTATACTAATTAGATACTTTGTCCTACAACAATGTCGCTAGACAACCTTACATATAAGTAAACAACTAAACAAAAATTTCCAACATATTGTCATAATGCAATAACAATAATTATTCAAATTAGAATCAAACCTTGTTTAGCAAATCTAATTTTATAAATACCAGTTTCACAAGTTGTCATTATTATGTTTCACATGAACAAAATTCTATCAATGCAAAACATGAACGAAATTATGATTTCATGTATCATTAATTTTTCTTATTAATTTAACGTAAAACAAAATTGAGATGGAACTGTTTGATTGGTGCATCTAGTGTCTAATACTCAAACACACCACATACTTCCAAACCAATTTCAATATCACTACTAGAAAAATTGCTAATACTGACAAAAAATTGGTCACTAAATGACCAAAATTGACCAAACACGTTAGTCGCTATTTTGTTGGTCGCTGATGTATAGTGACCGAATTTATGACCAGTTTTGTGATCGCATTTGTGACTGACTTTAAAAATTAACTAATATTATTTTTATTATAAAAAATATTATTTTTACATGCAGCTTGAGAGAACCTATAATGATCATACCAAAGCACTTTTTAGTCAAGTTACGATTATTATTATACTTATTATTATAATTATTATTAATATGATAAATATAAATAATAATAATATTATTATTATTATCATTATTATGATTATTATTATTGTCATTATTATTATTATAATTATTATTATTATTATAATTATTATTATTTTTATTATTATTACTATTATTATTTTTATTATTATTATTACTACTATTATTATTATCATTATTATTATTATTATTATTCTTGTTAATGATTATTATTATTATTATTATTGATATTATTATTACTATAATTGTTATTGTTATTATTATTATTAATATTATTAATAGTAATATTATTATTATTGTTGTTGTTATTATTATTATTATTACTATAACTATTATTATTATTATTAGTATTATTATTATTATTACTATTATTATTATTATCATTATTATTTTTATTATTACTATTATTGTTGTTATTGTGATTATTATTATTCTTATTATTATATTTATTATTCTTATTCTTATTATTATTATTGTTGTTGTTGTTATTATTATTATTATTATTATTATCTGTGACTGAATCAATGATCGAATTTGTGACCGAATCAGTGATCAAAATCATTGATCGAATTTGTGACTGAATCAGTAACCGAATCAATAACCGAAATCAGTGACCGGATCTATGACCGAATCAGTGACCGAATTCGTGATCGAATTTTTTGATCACTGATAGTGACCAAATTGTTTTGGTCACTGATTCGGTTACTGATAGTGACCGAAAAATTGGTCACTAGTTTCGGTCATTATTTAATAATTTTTTGGCAGTGTATACAACTAACATAGTCACACATCAAGCTCAAATACCACACTGGGATACCAAAATCACAAAACTAAGTTCAACCAATCCAATATAAATTAATTAATCTAAATCAAAATACAATTAAATAATTTGCTAAAAAAAATAAGGTATCAAAATTCAATAACAACTTTATTTTAACATCAAATCTCATTAACTCGATATAAAGAACAACATCACTTCCAACAACTTGAAATATAAAAATGGTACAACCAATTAGCAAACCTTTTGCACTTTCTTTACAAAAAATTTCTCTATTAACCACCAACATGGTCTATTTTCAACAATGTCACTTCTCAATACCTTATTCAACTGTACATGTCAACCTAAACCCTAAACAACAAAAAATGTCAAAAATAAAAAATTACTTACTAATCTGAATGACCACCGTTTACGAAGAAGATGACATGATTCAACTTCCAATAGGTTCCCTTCCTACTCTCACTCTAAAACCCTATTTCCTTCATCGCGACCATTCCCAACTCCAATGCACCCTTCCTCATCTTTTGTCTTAAACATGTTCCCTTCACACTCTCAATCTCAAACCTTTTTTCCTTCACCACACCCACCAACACGTATCCTTCCCTCTCTCAGTCTCAAACCCTATTTTCATCACCGCACCCACCTACAACTCCGATGCACCCTTCCTCCTCTAAGTTTCAAATCCTATTGCCATCTTCTACCTTCTTCCAATCGAAAACATCATATTTTCACATAGCAGTATAAACTTTCAAAGCTTTGCTTTCATTTAAAATGCAGTACTTAAATGACGAAACAACCTGATGTGTTCTAAAAAATATTAAAAAAACGTAATTTTTCTTTTATTTTCTATGTTTAGTTTGGACCTAGGGAAGGAATGAGCTTGTCTCTTTCTCTTCCACCATGAGTCTATATAAGGACATTTATTGTAATCATTTTGGCAGATTTGGAATGAATAGAAATTTTTGAAAAAAATCTTGAGTGTGTCATATCTCAAGAGATGTTTCTCTTTTGGTTATTCAAGAGTGACACTTCATAGCTTATCTTTTGATGGTGCATTGAGGTTCATCAAAGGAAAGTGGAGAGTTTCTCTATTGAGATTTCTTATCTTGTGAGCTAGGTCACAAGTTGTGATTCACCATTTTCCTTATCTCATGGATTTGAGAGGCACAAGGTTCTTCCTAATCCCTAACATTGATTCTTATCTTGTGGGCTAGGTCACAAGTGGTGAATCACCATCTTGCTTATCTCATGGATTTTGATGGCGCAAGGTGTTGTTCTAATTCCTAGTGTTATCTTTATTCTTTCATTTTCTAACTATTTTTCATTTCCAAGTCTTCCCCAAACTTTTGAAGATCATGTTCATCCAAGAATTCTTTTAAGAGCTATTCTTTGAAGTTTGAATGGAACGATCCTATAACCCAAGCCTTTCGTCCATTTCACGTTTCCCGCTTATGTTCTGCACCTATGGCTCGAACATTCCGCATCAATTGGTATTAGAGCTTTGGTGCACTCAAAGCTTTTGGGTATTATTCAGGGAGCAATTCAGGCATTTCATCGAACATGTAGAGAACAACTTGGATTTTTGGATATTAGCTTAACTAGAATTCGAGGCGAATTTTCTTGAAGAAGGGAAGGATGATGTGATCTGAAAAATATAAAAAAAATTGTAATTTTTCTTTTATTTTTCCATGTTTGGTCCGGACCTAGGAAAAGAATGGACTTGTCTCTTCCTCTTCCACCATGAGTCTATATAATGGCATCTATTGTAATCATTTTGCCAGATTTGGAATGAATAGAAATTGTTGAAAGAAAATCTTAAGTGTGTCATATCTCAAGAGATGTTTCTCCTTTGCTTATTCTAGAGTGACACTTCACAATTTATCTCTTGATGGCATTAGGATTCATCAAAGGGAAGTGAAGAGTTTCTCTCTTGGGGTTTTTTTATCTTGTGAGTTAGGTCACAAGTGACGATTCACCATTTTGCTTATCTCATGTATTTGAGTGGTGCAAGGTTTTTCTTAATTCCTAGCATTGATTATTATCTTGTGGGCTAGGTCACAAGTGGTGAATCATCATCTTGTTTATCTCATGGATTTGTGTAGCGCAAGGTGTTGTTCTAATTCCTAATATTATCCTTATTTCTTGCATTTTCTTTAACTATTTTTCATTTCCAAGTCTTCCGCAAACTTTTGAAGATCACAATCATCTAAAAATTCATCCAAGAGTCACTCCTTGAAGTTTGAGTGAAATGATCCTACAATCCAAGTCTTTCCTCCATTACCATAGAGGGTTCTGACTTTCTTTCTTTGCATCTTTGGCTTGGGGATTTCACATCACAACCCTTACTAGCTTTCGAGTTTTACTTTCATTTGAACTTTAACACTTAAATGACATAATAACTCTTACCACATCAAATAGACGAAACTATCCTAATATTAAATGAGAGTTACTCCAAAAAAAATTAATGGTAGAATAATATTTTCTTTCATGTTATAATGATTATATGTGATAAACATTTTGAAAGGGTTAGATATCTTTGCGCAAGAGGAATTGTTTTTCTTTCTTGTATTGGCCAAAATAATTAAATAATTTTTTTTAAACTTCACTACTTAAATATGAAGAATCAACTTTTACTAACTTTCAAATTCTACTTTCATTTAAACTTTAATATTAAATGACGAAATGACAAAACAACAAAACAATCCTCGTTACATCAAATAGACAAAATTATCCTAATTTCAAATTTCAAATGAGAGTTACTCAAAAAAATAATGTTAAAATAACTTCATAACTTGTCACGTTATATTAATTTTATGTAATAGACATTTTAAAAGGATTTACATAAAAAAAAATTGTTTTTCTTTCTTGTATTAGCCAAAATAATTAAATAGATTTTTTTTAAACTTTAGTACTTAAATGACTAAACAATTCTTATTAACTTTTAAATTTTACTTTCAATCAAACTTTAACAATAAGAAAATGACAAAACAACTCTTGCTGCATCAAATTGGGAAAACTACTCTAATATCAAATGAAAGGTACTAAAAAAAATAATATCAAAATAACATTTTTCTTATTCACTGTCACGTTAAAATAATTATATGTGACAGACATTCTCAAAAGGTTAAATATCTCTACAGCAGAGGAGTTGTTTCTTGTATTGGCCAAAATAATTAAATAGATTTTTTTCTCTGAATTACTCTAGTGAAAAGATTAACAAAGAATTAATCTACAACCCTGGTTTGTTTGGTTCTTTCTCTTTTGTGGCCAAGCACTGCACAGGTTGACATGAATGAGCCAATCCCACACTGCCACCTAGCAACCTCCACACACTACACTTAGCACGTGCCATCATAGAATCTACCATTGTTATTTCTTTGCGCATTCCAACAACCTAGAACCTTCTTCAACTTCTCTTTCTTACTCATCATTTCCATTTTATTTCATACCAAAACCAAAAGGTTCTCCCATTCTTTACCCCAATTCTCCCACCCCTTTTCCCTCTCTTCACCAATTATAGAAAAAAGCCCTAAACCCCAATTATCTCTCACTCTCTTTCTCTAAGCGATTCATATCTCTTGAATCCAATCCATGGCACCAATGGGTCCCGGCTTCCGATTCCACCCCACGGACGAAGAGCTGGTGGTGTTCTACCTGAAGCGCAAGATCACCGGAAACCTCTCCCGGTACGACCACATCGCCGTGGTTGATGTCTACAAGCTCGAGCCTTGGGACCTTCCCCGTTAGCATTTTGCCCCTTTCTGTGGTATCGATTGTTAGCAATAGGGTTTAGTTCGAAGGATTCAAAGTGTTTCTAACTTATTTCGGTGTTTCAGCTCTGTCGAAGCTGAAGACCAAGGACCTGGAATGGTACTTCTTCAGCGTGCTGGACCGCAAGTACGGAAATGGCTCCAGGACCAACCGCGCCACCGAGAAGGGCTACTGGAAGACCACCGGAAAGGACCGCCCCGTGGCCCACGGCGATCGCACCGTCGGCATGAAGAAGACCCTCGTTTACCACATCGGTCGGGCCCCACACGGCCGTCGCACCAATTGGGTCATGCACGAGTACAAGATGCTCGATGAGGAATTGAGGCGTGCTGGCACAGTGCTGGTATATCTCCTTCTCTCTGTTTCTTTTTTTGTCTTAGATTTGGTGTTCTATTGATACTTATTCTAGTGGAGGGTTTTTTTTTTGGGAGAAGGATGTGTATGTGGTATGTAGGATTTTCGAGAAGAGTGGTGCTGGACCAAAGAATGGGGCCAAGTATGGTGCTCCCTTGGACGAGAAGGAGTGGGATGTGGAGGAGGAAAATGAGCAGAAGGAGGTGCTTCCCTTGCCGGCTCCGTTGACGGAGAACCCCCATAACGTGGTTTCTCCTCCTTTTCCGGTGGCTGCTGCGGTGGCTCCTCCCTTGGTGATTGCTGATGATGAAGTTTGGGATATTGGGGGATTTTTGGAAACTGACGACCTTGACGTGGTATGTATTCGTCGTATTGTATTTGTGTCCCAAATAATTAGGATTGATATATGGAGGAAATAGTCTATATTGGGCTTGCAAGCTTTTTTGTTTTTTCTTTGGATGGACCGATCAGCTGAAGTTTCTGTGTGCAGGTTGGATGAGCTATTTTATGAGTTCTAGTTGTATGGATAAATGTCTGTGTTATTGGTTTTATGTTTGGATATATTTTTACCTTGTCGAATGTGGTGTCCTTTTTGTAATTATTTTCTTCTCGTACTGTGTGCAGGTGTTTAAATATCTCATTATTGTTGTGGGGCCATATTTGGGTTGCTATTAGCTCTAATGTTGTTTGTGTTGTCCTTTACGTAATCGTGTTTGGGAGAGGTCTTCCTGGTTACAGTTCTTTTGAAGTTGGTATGCAGTAGATACATTTCGGCACTGTTTTCATACTAGGAAAATGTTGAGTATGAATTCTGTGAACACAGATTTATGTATTTGCAATCATTCATGAATATGTAGTCCCGTCACTGGTTTTGTCAATTTTATGGCTTTTCTAAACAATGATAGGTGTCTGCAGCTTTCATCTGTTTATTTATTTATTTTATTTCTTCGTCAAACATTTCTGCTGCTCTCTCGAGTTGGTTGGGTTGTTTTCTCTGAAGGGCTTGGCATTCTCTAACTAAATAATGTCTTCAATATGCAGGAGCTTGATTTGACTGATATGATTGGGAGTGTCGCTTTTCCATCGTCGAACTTTCATCACGGGGAGTGTAGTACCCACGCTGAGAATTCCCAAGAACTCATCAAGGATCAGGAACCATTCGCAGGCACTTTTGGAATTTCTGGGCCTGAAAATGACCAGCCTCTTGATATGGCTGAGCAACATGGCATGGGCACAAGTTCAGTGAAAGATGGAGGCGATGGTGAGCTGAGCGAGATTGAGAATCTACTAAATTTCAATGATGCATCGGATAATATGGATCTGGATCTATATTTTGATGCCACCCAGACTCTTCCAGCGGCTGATGATGAATTATTCTTGGAAACCAATGATCTTGCAGTTGGGAATGAGGGTAATCCCACTGAGGCTGATCCTTCTGCGAAGGATATGCTAGACGAGTATCTTGCACTCCCTGATGATGATATTTGCAATTATATATCTTTTGATCATCCTCAGATTCCAGAGATTGAAAACTCTGATTCCGACCAAGGATCACCTTTAACCCAGCAGGTTATGACAGACTCTATCTCTATGGTCATTTGTTTTGTAGATTTGTCTTATAGCTGTAAATTGAACATTTTTGGGTCATTGATAGACTGTGGAGGGAGAAACCGCTGATAAAGCTGTGGTTAGTAAACATGATTCTGAAGCACAAACCAGCAATGAGGCCTTTTCTGTACAGAATACAGAGGAGGAAAAGTTAGCACCAGGTAAAACTGCTGTTCACTTTACATCCTAGTTTGTTAAGGTTTTCTTTTGATGTGTACTCGCGTCTGCATTATAGCTTGGAAAGTAGTATGCTATCCCTTCAAAATGTTATATTGTTCTCAACTCTTTTTTTTCATCAACTTGAGGTAATTTGCTTTTTGTTTGGCAGGAAATACAAATCCATTTGTTAAGCAGGCCTATGGATGGTTAGCTAGCATACCTGCTGCTCCTGCACATGCTTTTGAGTTTCCAGCTAAGGATATTGCGCTTGGGATTCATCGTGCTGCTGAGTCTTCCCATCCAGGTCATATAACTACAGGTATGATCAGCATAACAGACATTAGTTTTAGAGGCAATGCGATGGATTGGCCCATGGGCAAAAATGCAGGGTTCAACACTGCAATATCTACCGAGTTTTCTCCACCGGATGTTAATTGTGCTGCTTTGATACCTCTTTCTGGCAAGACCGCATTTGTATTGTCACATGGCTGGATTTTCTTGACGGGTTTCTCAGTTCTCATTCTTTCTCTTACTTTCAAGATTGGAAGCATCATGTATACTGGTAAGTGACTACAAAAAAGTTTGGACACTCGAGAATAAGCCGCAGTCATTTAAGTATCATTTAGTGTTTTATGGTACTCAGTAAATGACAAGGATCTCGTGACTTTGTAGATTTGTTTATGATACCTTAGTCAAACTGATCTATCCATTCTTCCTGGTAACTTATTTTCAGAGTGCCATTAGATAGGGTAATACTGTCTTCATACGATGATTACATACTTTTACAATAGTGTAATAGATGCAAAGTTTTCTGACTGGTAAAGGCGGTCCATTATTTATTTAGTTGAACATGTAATTTCATTCACGTATTGTATAGCCCTCATTAGAGTGTATCCTCGATAACAGTTTATGTTCAAACTGTGTTTATTTATCTCTTTTCTGTTGGACATTAAATGCCTGTGGGTTTATTTCATGTTTATCATGAAAGCGATAGGTACAAATTTTACACCATTTATGTTAAAATGTAACATGGAAATATTACTTCACGTTTTCTATGTACGAAAACGGTAATGAGTTTTTTCATGATTAATTTTAACAACACGTTTTTGCAAAATATTTGGACTAGAATAAGTTATTTGAATTTACTTGTATATATTTGCATACAATCCGTTGAAACGGAAGACAAGCCTCGTGTATTATTGCGGGGATTATCCCATCCCAATGTATCATATGAACCAATGTTGCATTAATTACAATCACTTTTAATTATCCCTTAAAAGGATCGTCTCGTCTCGACTAATGTTGCATTAAGGAAGGATTGGTTATCAACAAATAAAGTTGTCATCCCGACCCATTTCCCCCTCTCCGATAACAGAGAAGACGGAGGAGATGAGAGCATATAATGAAGTTCTTAGGAGCCAACACACACAGAGATTATACCATCCGAATTAAACAAGACATTTTGTATGAGCACAAGAGTGAGATGCAGATTTGGTAGTAGAAAGTGGATGGAAGGATATATATGAAGAAAGTTGTGTGATAAGCAAGTCATAATCAATGCTATACACCAACAAATGAAAGATGTGGTTGTAGAGATAAAGAAGGAACATTCGCAATTGATAGATGCTGAAGAAAGATACCAAATTATGAAAGATCAAATGGAGAATTACATTACAGAACAAGAAAGCAGAATGGAACGTCAAAATATTATCTGATATGAATATTATTCGCATCATCTTATACATAATGTTTAGTTTTATATTAAAATTCATTTAAAATAAAATAACAATTATATCTAAGATCGGATGTATCCTTTTATATTTGGCGTCTTAGAAATTATTTTATACTAAACTTATTTAAAATAAAATATAATAAATTATTATATGTATAATCATGTGTAATCTTATATTTAATATTTAATTATTTGAAAATAATTCAGATACAATAATCTTATGAGTTAAATGTTTTTTCTAAATAAAATTTATATGACAATTACAAAATCAGTATATAATTTTTACTATATTTATTATTACGATCATTTTCACTACCTTTATTTATTACTATTTATAAGTGTATTTAGTTTTGTTTTTGGTACTATTTTATATTATGAACCATATGAACTATAAAAATAAAATTTTATTATTATTTTTTTAAATTAAAACTTTAAAATTGAAATATCAACTTTTCTCAATTTTTTTAAAAATTAATAATTACATAATTTTAATTTTTTTTATTTTGAGTAGAAATATGTAAGAGTAATATCAATCTTTGTTAAATTTAAATAAATATTTTCATAAATATTTATTGTTTCTAAAAATAAATTAATTAACACATAATTTAGTTTTGTATATTTAAAAAATTTATAAGTACATTTAATATATTTCCTATCTCGTAAATGTTAATATATTTCGTATGTCAACTAAAGTTTTTTTTAAAAAAAAAAAATTCATAATAAAATTATAATAGTTAATTTTTTTTCTAAAGGTATTTATCATTCTGTCATGATTTCAGTTGTGAAATACTATTTGAAATAAAAAATTAATACTTAACATGTTTTTCTTCCGATAGAAACAACAAAATAATTGATTTAGTTAAACAACATAATTTACTTTTTGCATATATTTAATAAAAAAGTTAGTAATTTTACATTTATTTAATAATTTTGAACAGAAACTTAGCAATGAATTAATATAAACAAAATAATTATCACTCCAAAAGAAAAAATAAATTAGGCAGACAAAAACAATTAGCATGATTTTTTTTTTCACTCTAAGTTTATATTTGTTGTCGACATTGTATTCCGTTAGTCTATTCTACTCTGAATCTCAATCTCATTTTTAACTTAACCAATTTCAAACTAACCCATTCTAAAGGATTTTTAATAAAAATTAAATCCTATTTCTAAGATCAGGAGTAGCTAAGATATTTTATTAGGTGACCATATGCATCAAAAGTTATTAAAAAAACTATATCTTAGACAAAAAAAATTAATTGTAATTTTTTATATAACTCCTTTATTTTTTTTACAAAATTAAATCCTTTTGTTTTTAATAAAAAACATTACTTATAATACTAAAGCACTCAAATATTGGGAGGAGCAGGCGAAAGCCCCACCATGGAGCAAGGTAACTCAGACAATGCGAAAAATATACAGATAAAAACACTTTAAGAAATTATTCATTTTTTATTCTTATTAACAATTATAAACTTATTATCTTATGTTAATTTTGTCTTATTAGGTGGAGAAAAATGGAACACAACCTAGTATTTTCTAATTTATTTACTTTATGTGTGTTTTTAACTTATATACTCATACAATTCGGTTGTATAGTAAGGAAAAATTGTAACACTAGTAAAAAAAAAAGGGCTTCTACATCATTAATATAATGTCGATTAAACCAAAAATTGATGTTACTAAAAATGTGATGGTATTTTTGTAAATAAATGAACATTATGACGTCGGTTTGTAATAAACCGACATCGTTATACATAGATGACGTCCCACTTACAATGGTCTTTGAAAACATTGTAAAAATAAAAATTTTAAATTTTAACTTTTTTTTTTGGCGGTGAGTGGCTAACGTCGGTTGGGAGAGGCCAACCGACATTATGTGGAGGAAAAATGACGTCATTTTTGTCCCAATAACTGATGTCATGTGTGCAGCGACATTGTGGGGGGGGGGGGGGGGGGAGGGGGGGGGGGTTGTTTGGGAAAATTGGGGGGAAAAAAAAAGTGGTTTTTAAAGTTGTTAAAGTGGTGTTTTTTTTTTTTTTAACCCCTGTGGTTTTCTTTTTT
>Ga0099824_1003505_pt1 | contig 22912 bp, 12 predicted proteins | sample SiratrowhiteBW_FD_76837 | JGI IMG/M metagenome (GOLD analysis project Ga0099824, IMG submission 76837) | Root nodule microbial communities of legume samples collected from California, USA - Siratro white BW | ecosystem: Host-associated > Plants > Roots > Nodule | place: USA: California... | reverse complement strand
GTTGCTTTTTTTTTTTTTTTTTTTTATTTTTTTTTTTTTTTTTTTTTTTTTTTTTTTTTTTGTTTTTTTGTTTTTTTTTTTTTTTTTTTTTTTTTTTTTTTTTCTTTTAATTATTCTTCGTTTGTATCATTCATTTGTTTGCAGAGGTTTTTTATGGTGAAACCTTGTCCGAAAGAGTTGAAATGTGACGTTGAGGTATGTAGTTGTTCACTTTAATGATACAGATGCCCTTGTACTTTGTTGTATGAAGCATGTGCTGGTGCTAGTGATTAGTTAGCCATACCACATTTGCCTTAAGCACCATGTTTTGCATATATTTATGATGTTGTTTTTGTCTTTCTTACATCTATACCTTTCAAAACAGTATTGAGATTTTCTTTAAAGGGAATGTATAACCTTTATACAGAATGACGTTATAAAAAGTTATACTAAACCTTCCTTACGTAATGTGAACTGGACTGTATAAAACTTCTTGTGAAGCTTTTCTGGTTTTATATATGCGTAATAATGCAGGACATATAATTAAATGCTGGGTTGCTGTTTCGGCTATCGTTGATGATTATTTACATTGGTGTGTATAATTGATTCAAATATTGCCGACATTCAATTATTATTTAGACTTGCTCTTTTGCTTTTGCTCTGGTTTGTAGAAGTATGATTTCATTTCAGCTTATTTCTTTTAAGAGGAATAGTATACTCTTTCTTGTTGCAACTTACAAAAAGTGCTGCCAGGTTTTGTTTATTAATCAGAGCACGCATACTAATTTCTGTTCAATGGCAGTTAAGTGCATACGCCATTAGAGACATGGAGGAGTACAAAAATTTCTGTGATCGGCCAAGGGATCAGCGTCCACAGCCAGATGAAGTCATTGGGGTAAGCATCTTAGATTAGTCATCCTCATTGTTCATACTCTTAGAAGCTTCTTCACTAGACATTTATGATTTCTTTTTGGTTAGAGAGAGAGAGAGAGAAGTGGAATAGAGAAGAGAGTGATTTGAAAATGAAAAGAGGAAAATCTTAGGATGTTAAAAATAAATTCTGTAGAGGTAGAGTGTAAATTAAATAAAAGGAAGAGAGAGATAGGTGAAAATTAAAGATATATTCAGGATGGAAAAGAAGGAAAGGGGGAGGCTAAAAAAACAATGGAATTTTTAAAATATAATTATATCAGTTTGATTAGTGGATATCCTGAAACTGCTTCGACATGTCATTTGGCAAACAATTAGAAAACCACAGCTGAAATCAAGAGTTGGGTATAAAATATCCCAAATTTAATACCACAAACATAATATATTAATAATTAAGGAGCCATTGGAGAAACGATGTTTCACAAAATGCGATGGATGCCAAGAATCTGATTGTTCACCATGAGGTTGATAAAGGCAGTGTGGCGAGTCAAATGCATAACTATCTGCTACCATTCTTAAATGACAATTGACCAAATGAGTGAAGAAATGTTCTAGTTTGTCTGAGGAAACGAAGCTTTTATTTTCCCCTAATTTTGTTTATATGGTGATCCTATGATAATTCTATGACCTAGGAAAGTAGGATGTAGAAGTTTGTTTGGCTGGCTTCCTGAGTCTATTATCTGGACAGAATCTGGTATAAAGGAGTTTTCTTTCATGAAATGCTAGTAGATAAATCACCATATATATATATATATATACATACATATATATATCCATCCATGGATTGATTTTGTCTTCTGCATCTTTTCTTGCTCTTCCTGTGTGTTGCTGTGGATTTTCTAAGATTGTTTCAGTTGACATTTAGATTTTTGAAAGACTTTACATTAATGAATTATCTTTTTTGAAATCTGTGCAAAAAGTCTATTTGATTGACTGTTTCTAAGGTAATTACTTAGGCATGTTCGAAATGGGGATTCATGACAAGTTTGTGTATTTGAATATCTTGATATCTTTTACTTGAACAATTGTAATATTTGTACTGTGGCTTGCAGGATATCGCAGAACATTTGACAACAGTACATCTTAAGCGTTGTCCACGAGGAAAACGTTGCTTATACGAAGGTTCAACCCCACCTGGTGGATTTCCTAATTCATGGGTAATTTCAGTTCACATCCCCGTCTTAATATCCCCATCCCCGTCCTTTTTTACCATTACTACTGCATATAAAAGTTGGGTTCAAACACCTGCATTCTTTATAGCAGAATGGAGCAAGCTATTGTACTTCAGAACTTGCAATCATGAAGAACAATGAGATACACACCTGGGATAGGGGTTATGATGACGAAGGAAATCAAGTTAGTATTCTTCATATCTTTTTATCTACTTTGATGGATCGGTTTACCTTTATAGTTGCAAATATAGATATATAGTATATGGCAACAACAAAGAAAATCAGCAACATTAATTATTTCCTATTTGTTTGCAGGTCTGGGGACAAAAAGAAGGCCCTTATGAGTTTAAGCCTGCACCAACCTCCAGTTTTAATGATATGTTTTCTCCCTTGAATTTCCCCCCTCCACCGTCCATGGAGAGAAGAATAGAGGGTTCATTTGTTTTGCAAGAATGAAAGCGTTCCATATAACTACATTTGTGTAATTCTGCTATTGTAGCTGTATGTCAATATAATGTTTTTTTGTTAGTATGCACTATCTTGTCAATATTTCGAGTAATATTTTTATCCCAGTTAGTGTTAAAAGCAATAGTCAAATAAAGAGCTGGCTTGCTAGATCATGTTTGGATTAGATTTTGTTTAGAGATTATAATCTTATTCATTGAGAACAAATTGTTGGTGATACAAGTAAAATATATAGGAAATTTAACGGAAGAAATAAGATAGAAACCTGCAAACTGAACTAAATAAACAAACGAATAGGAATAAATTAGAGGCCTATATATTTTGAAGGTAATGGAATCGAACATCCAGCCTAAAATTTGTTGTTCAGATAGAAGTATAATCCCACAAGCACTGCAATTCCCACAGCAGCTACAATTGGAAGTGCCTTCCTGTTTAAAATATATTTCTAGATAATGTCAAGACACAAGAATGATGTGAGGTAGTGAAGATACTATGCAAAAGACTAGAAATGTCTCACCCAATGGCCTCTTCTTTCTGGATGTCGGATTTCCTTGCCTTTCTTGCATCTGTTTCATTTGCGTTTCGTGCAACAGCTGGAGCGTACGGCCTAAACCTTTTTTTTGGAGCACAACAAACTGCAAAAGGCCATTTCGAGGCAATGAAAATACAGTATACCTACTTAGCTCAGTGGCCCTCTTGTTTCTTTTGTATCAAATGGAAAGCAAATTATGTTTAGCATTGATTTTCCTTTAGTTTCTTTGGTTAGCAACGTAGGAGGTCAAGTAAAGAGTGATTAACTACCAGGACAGAAGAATTTATCGGGCAATTTCTCAAAGGGTGTCCTGTCATTGTAAATATACCTGCATCATTATCAACAGATGCATAAAATTGTGCTATATATACTTGATACATGAATCATCTATCACTGAGAAAAGAGAAGGATAAAGGATGAGGGAAAAGATGAAAGGAAACCCGCAATCACGACAGATATAAGCCTGCTTGGAAGCCACACGCATGGAAATCCTGGGAGCTCCAGAAGTAAGAGGGTGTTGTTTTGGATGAAGTAACAGATTAAGGGAACCAGAGAAGAAAGATGACTTCAAAACTAAAGGCTTGAACTGTGGTCGCAAGCCAGCATTGGCAGTTGGGGCTAATGAAGGAGGGGACCTTGCAGTGTTAAGGGCTATTGTGGATGGCTGCAGCTGCATTGCCATTTATTTTCCTTTGCTGTTCCTATGTCTCTCAGTTGACAGAGTGAGTTAAGGAAGAGACAATATAAAGAGAGACAAGTTGATAAGAAAAAGGTTGTGAAACGAAGGGTGATTCTCATGTGAATGTTATACAATGGGCTTGTGTCTGAAGCCTACGTGGAAAGCGTGGCATTCATACTCCCCACACAAGCTCTTTCCCACTCTCATGCAATAGGCACCAAGTATTACTGCAATGATGTTATGGTCCCAAACTTCACAATCCCATAATAAAACGAGGATAAATTTATAAAGTTGTTTAGGTTTCATTCAATCCTATAATTTGGTATTTCTAATAAATTAATAATCGTGAGTAACACAATATGCATTACCAATTTTGTGAGAATGAACTTTAATGTTATTTTAGAAAATAAATTTAAATTTAATTTAATTTTATAAAATTTAATTATAAAATGAAATTTGTATTTGTTTATATATTTTTAATATAGTTATATGTTTACTTTACATAGAATCTTAACATATATCAAATTAATATTTTTTTAATTATGTTATTCCCATATTCTTTAGAGCTTTTGAAAAATAGAGATTCTAATTAGTTCTTAAAATAATCATTGTAGTTCAAGAAACTTGTAGCGCCTTTAAAGAATATCATATCATTCATATACTTAGTTAATGGCTGAACTACTTTTATTTACAATTTTTCATTAATTTCATTTGTAGTTGTCACCTTTAAATTGCATGCTTATTCAAACGAAGATAATTGAAAGGTGACAACATGATTCATTCTTTCGACTCTAGTAAGAGATTCAACGCATCCAAATAATGGGAGGAAGTGAACAGGACGAATTGACAGCTGCTCAGATATTGTATCCATGCATGCAGTGTGCAGACATATTTTTCCCCAAGGTGTGTTTCATTTTTCACTATCTATTTGTGCTTGCATAGATTATTTCGTGTATACTTTATTAGTTTGTCATCCGTACAAAATTTTTCTACATTACCTTATAAGCTCACAATGAATGTCAATTTAGATCTGTCATTGTTACAATGTTAGCATTAAAAGTGGAAATTGTGATAGTGTGTTAATTATTTCTACCAATCTTTGAATGTTCTGATATTGTGCTGTTACTTATGTCCTAACCTCTGAAACTAATTTTCATGTTGCTTCAGAAGTAAGAGCAAATAATGCATGGATGTTTCTTTTTGGAACTAGGCTGACATCTGCCAATTGGGAATGGATCAGCGGAAAGTGAATGTACTTGCTAGAGAGTATTGTGATGATGACATTAAGAGGAAGAACAAGCCCATTATCTTGTCACACCCTATTCATCGAATTTCCTTTGGTGTATTAATGTGTTGTATTTTTAACTTCCTAGTTCTAAAATCTCAATTTCCATTATGTATTCTAGGTTGTAGTGTTCTTACAGCTATAGAAGGGTCTGGTACATATACACTGAACGCCTATTGCTGATCTAAAAAAATGAAAAAAACTAAAAGTCTTTTGCTTCTTATGATCCTATTATCATATTGATGAGTATATTTAAAATTTAAGGTCTCAATCTGCAAATATCAACGTGGTGGTTAAAATATTTAAAATTGTTTAATCCACCAGCTTCTCCAAGTAAAGCATGACTATAACATCTGTTTAATTAATCTTTCTGCATTTATGTGTACAAAATACAAATTTCTTCTTTTGTTCTTCATTTCTAATATGTGGCATAAGCTCAATGATTTGTAAGGGAACACTTGAGGAAGGACAACAATGCTAAAGAGCTACTGAAAAGGGTCAAGGTGAGCCTTGTTTTAAATTTAAAATACTGCATACACTCATTTGGGTGTCATACATACACACTAAACTTGATTTTGGTTTGCAGGCTTACAGAGTCAACAAGTAATTGGCCGATTAAAGACTTCCGGCTAATGCCATGTAGTCTTCGCCTTAAGGAATGATGCAGTTTTGGAAGTGTAAAATGTGGCAGAGTTTTTCTCTTTAGAATGAGTAGATTTATTATTTGTTCGTGTATTTTGTTTACTAGAAAGATAGATATAAAGTGTTGATTCTCAAATTTTAAAATATTAATGTCCAAAAAATATTATTCAGTTCCTACTTCAAATGCTAATTTTTACCAATCATTCTTTATCATAATAATGTCACCAACATATACAATCAAAACAACAACTTTATTATTGGTCATGTGTTTATGATCATATTAGTTCTAAAGTGTTTGAATCAGGCTCTTGAAGACTGCTTTAATCCGTACAAAGACCTTAAGCTTGCATACTTGGTTAGACTTCAATTTCCCACCAAAGCCAGGTGGTGGACTTAAACATTTATGCTTCCAAGTCCCAATTTAGGAATGCATTCTTTACATATAGTGGTGAAGGAATTAAATTTCCAGTCAAGTAATTATTTTTGTACATCGGTTACAAAATTTTGATCTGTCTCCACTACAAGCAGCAATTCTTTCGAGTGTCAAATACAAAATACTTTCCTTCAGCATAGTTGAAAAATACCAAGCACATGTTATGGAGGATAATATAAGTTGGTAGCTGTGCAAAAAGTACTCGAGACTCTGCAGGAGATCTTCATGCATTGAGATTTGGTCCCGTTGTAAACATTAGATTAAATTGGTTATTGAGCAGGGCTTGGTTTTGCCTAACCAAGGATAGAGCATCAGCATATTGTACATCAAAATCTTCAGCAGAATAAGGACCAATTTCCTGTCCAATTCTGCAGCCTCAAGCAGTATGTATAAAACAAGTTTATCTCTTTTTCTTTCTATACGTGCAATAGTTTCTAAGGTAGGTTTATTCAATCCAAAAATCCTTTCACCTTAACTTTATCAGGAGGCTGCACCATTTTACATTCATTAACATTAGCAGAGACCGTAAGTTCTGAAGAGCCTCCAATACACAACATAAAATCAGGGTTTACATGACATTCTACCAATTGCAGCATCATGGCTTTCAATAGTGACATCACTCTGAGAATGCAAATCTAAAGCCAAACACCAAGTTCACAATCATGGTAGTTTACAAGTTGAAAATATTCTGCCTGCAGGTTGAAGAATTCTAAACCAAGGCCAGAATCCAATATATTAGTAAAAAAATGATTTGACTAGTACTATTTTTCTTGTGATTTTAACTGCTCACAATTCTGATTTGACATTATATATGTTGTCATTGATTATATTATTATCGAATACTTGGTGGACAATGTAATTTCATAGTTGCATAATTTTTAGTTATTCAATTTTGATCCTGCACTTTGTATAGTTGGCATATAGCTATACCTGAAATTCGTTTGCATTATTTCTGCAAACTTCTGTGATAGTGAATTTCTAGCCTTTCTTGTACCTAGTTTGGGTGATTAGCACAAAGCTTATTACCAAAATATCATCTCTTCAACCCAACAAAGAAAGTAGAGATACATTTGTAACTTGAATGATTTAATTTTAAACTACAAGTTAGTTCGTTTAACTTTACTCAATTTGTGGTTAGAATAATATAAGACATAATTTTATACTTTTGTTTCCATCATTATGTTCACACCAGAGACATAGCATACACTTTTATCAAATATTTTTCTTTCAAGTACTTTATATAACTTTAATTAATCAAAATAAAAAGTAAAATCCTCCTCCATAATACCTTGTAAACAGACTATAACATTCATAATTTAAGTATATACCTACAGATTATACTTATTTATGCTATTTTAAGTACTAATTTGTAATTTATTTTTTAAGTATTAATGTTAATAAAGTAAATGAATAATTGATAAGTTATTTTCTCATTTTAAAATAATGTGAAAATAAAAATTTATATATATTTTAAGATTTTTATTAAAATTTTCCTATGACTTTTTTTGCAAAAATATTAGTAGAAAAAATACTTACAAATTTAACTTCACAGGAAAAAAATGGTAAGGAAAATTTGTTGCAAGTAATTGCTTTCGAATTTAAAATTAGTAGAAAAATTACCTGTAAAATTTAAATTCACAGTAAAATGTACTTGTTATTTTCTAATTAAAAATTTTCTGCAAAACAATTTGTGATGCATTTTTTTTGTCAGAAAATTTCTTTCGAATTTTCAAGTCCTACGTTAACTAATTATCCACCAATAAATTATTTATCAATTAAAATTCTTAGAAAAAAATTATTTTCTAGTAAATTTTTATTAAAAGTTTGCAGATAAATTCTGACAAAATATAAGAAATTCTAATAGTTTACAAGTCATACCATTATCTTCTACAGATTATAAATCCAAATGACTTATTAGTTTGGGATACTTTAATATTACAATATTTTATTACTTTTCTTCATATTATTTATCATTCCTAATTTTCCTTTTTAAGTACTATTTAATATAAGGCTTCATACTTTGCTATGCCTGTATTCTGACCAGAAGTGTGTGGCAAATCTAATGCTTTTGTTTTTTAATATGTTAATAAAATTTTGTAATTTCTGTTTTATGTACAATTTTGTTTACTTTTTTTAATTCTATGTCTTTATATTCATTAATTAACTTTTTAGTTTACATTATAAGGAAAAAAATCTATTCACAAAAACTGAAACTTTTTTTATTATATATAATTATAGTCATAAATTTTAAGTAAAAATTAAAATATTTTATAATTATTGTTTATATTATATTATAATTTTACTTTGTATAATCTTTATCTTTATTTTTTGTGATTGGGGTGACACTTTTTCACAACTCTCATATGACTGTAACCTGACACCGACATTGATGTGAACCCGGTTAGGAATAAATTCTAGAACTCACAACAAAGAGTATTCATATTTAGATGTCCTAAGATCCCTAAGTATTCATATTTAAAATGATACGCAGAAACCCTGCGTTGTAGAACACAACAAAGATCCTAAAATATAAAAAAACGCCACAAGGTTGATCATCCATTGATAAGTTTGCAAGTTCAATGAAGAACTCAAGAGAGAAACTCTCACTTCTGAAATTTTCATAATAAAATTCGTATTTCAAATTCAACTCCCTATTTACATGTGTTTTCTGACTTAAAATGGATTTTTGTTAGCTTTTAAAAGTTGACCTAACTCCTCATTAGCCTAGCAGCCTCCAAATTTAATACAGCAGTACCATTTTGGCACGTTTTCAGATGACTAATTAATTACATAAAATAAAAATACGAAAAACACAATTTATTAAGCATGACTACTCTAAACCCTATGGAAAATTAATCAAAATACATTAAAACAAAATTTAAAATTCGTCCAGAATAATGGCTGACTCTTCATAATTTAATCTTAGTCCAAAATAACCCATTTACACCTAAATTAACTCTAGTGGCACATGACATATGGACCCCATTCTTCAATTTGATTGTTTTTGGCACAAAACTCCTTCATTTAATCCCTCATAAGCCCATATCAAATTAAGAACGAAATCAGGTTCAAAGTCAGTCTTCAAATTTGTTTGCTTAGCCCAAATGTCTTGAACCGGCCCACTCAATGTGTCCTTTAGCTTTTTGGCCCTTGACCTTGTGATTGGTCCAGTTGGAATTTCAAAAGTGTCATTTAGATTGCTTAGATTTGCATGTTATTGAGTTTGATTAAACTTAAGCTCTTGGTTCTCATCATCCCCCTTTCATAAAAAAGATTCGACCTCAAATCGTCACTTGTATCATGAGGAGATAAATCAGCAACATTAGAGATAATACTAACACTATACTTACCTGCAATATCAATCTTATAAGCATTGTCATTTATTCTTTCAATGACTTGAAATGGTCCATCTCCCCTAGGAGTCAATTTGGATTTTCTTTGGGTGGAAATCTTTCTTTTCTCATATGCACCCATACCCAATCTCTTGGTTCAAATGTGACTCGTCTCCTTCTTTTATTAGCATGAGTTGCATATTGCTCATTTTTCTTTTCAATCTGTTGTTTAACTCGTTCACGGATTTTCTTCACCATCTCAGCTTTCTTCTTACCATCAAGGTTGACTCGTTCATTGATAGGTAATGGTATCAAATCCATAGGAGTTAACGGATTAAAACTATAAACTACTTCAAAAGGAGAACAACTAGCTAGTACATGAGTGCACAGTTCTATTATAAGAAAATTCAGCATATGATAAGCAATCTTTCCAATTTTTCAAATTCTTTTGAATAATGGTCCCAAGCAATTGAGATAATGTTCTATTGACAACTTCGGTTTGACCATCGATTTATGGGTGATGTGAAGTAGAAAAAAACAATTTTGTTCCAAGTTTTTCCCACAAAATTTAAAGTATAAAACTTGATTAGCGCATGTAAACAACATGGGTTATGCTACTATTTGTAGATTTTATTCTTACAAAGGCAAAGTGACTTTTATAAGACTCAAATATTTCCTCTTTCTGGACTAATGTGTCATTTTCCTTTCATAAAGTGTCCATTTCTTCGAGTCTAAGATATATCCATTTGTTCGTTTAAGTATTAGATCTTTTGAGGGTGTCGTGTAAAATACATTATAATGCTTAAGTCATAAGAGATATTTATGAGGTAATAAATGAGCAATGTATATTTTTAAATCTTCACTTATTTATACTATTTTGATGAGCTTAACACATGATTAAGTTGTAATCATCTAATTATTCCTTTAATAATGTTACTATTTTGTTAATCCGAGATGTACTTGGTGTATTGGAAAGTAATGGTGTCATTTGGTCTAGGAAATCTCAATTCACATGTTATGCACTGTCCTCACATGCTCAAGGTATAAGAACAATGTTGGTTCTCTGAAAATAAATTTTTCTTACATTTGATTGAGGTATTTTCTTTCTTTGGCCAAAGTCATCTCAAGTATACTAGCCCTTGTGCTTAAAACATAGGACCAATGAAGAGTCTTTAGAAAGAAAAACTTATTTTCTTCGGTTGAGTGCCTCCTTCATAGCATTAGGTAGTGTTCCTCTTTCCAAGTAGTTGAGGATAAAAGTATTCAGTTGGATTTGTTTCTCATGGATAAGGGTTCTTGACTCTGGTGGTCAGTTGGGATATAATATATGAATAATTAGTTAGTGTTTCCCTTCTTTTTAGTACTTATCAACATGGAGAGGAGAGTGACATTAGTGTTGTCCTCTCTTTATATGTTCAATCTTTACCTCTGTAAATTCTTTTATCATATTGAAACCTTGTGATCATATTTCGTTAGTTACACATCTTTCACCTAAAACTCACCTAATAGAGTTTGGTCACTAAAAATAAAATGGTATGACACATAAGGCCTCATATTCTGCCTATTTATGAAACTAAAGTGAAGTGATTGTTCAAGTGATAAGTTTTCAAGCCCTTTGACGGAAACTTTAACTTTACTACCTTACTTATTTGAGGAGTCGTCAAAATTCATCTTGGAATGTTCATGGAGGCTCACCAATTGAGTTCACTAAAGAAGTTAATGAAGCATTATGCTTTGACAATTCCATGTAGCTTATAGGTGATCTTAAATTTTGACAATTTGATAGACCATGCAATCATTTGATCGACGAGATCAAGTTTTCTAAGTACCTTACAGATGGGGAAATTTGTGTGAAAAAGTATGTGATGGCTATGGAATTAAGATCACAATCTTCTCGCCAGCATAATTAGTACTAAAGACATATTTTCCATTGTTTGGCATTGATATTGAGATTCTTGCAATGCTCAATTGCTAAAGTAGATATATATACATAGTTCTTGGTGCTTAGAGGTTGCAACCAAGGGCATCATCTTCAAAGTGGTTGTGTAACATTTCTTAGCTGTTTTCTAGTTGACATATACTATTACCACCTTTTCGATTAATGATTGGAACTTCATTTCTAAGTGGGGTATTAAGAATATTTCCCTTAATGTGTTTAATGAGGGGTATTTCGACAAAATGTTGTATGAGATGTTGGCGTTAACAATAATATATTATATTTTGATGATGTGATAATTTGTACTATCTTTTCCAAACTTGGTGTTTTTACATTGTCAACTCCCTTCCACTAAAAATTAAATTATTTAATCATTATATGATTGAATGGAACTTTCCAATAGTTTTAATTTTTTAAATATTTTTCAGTATAATATTCCAAACAAATTGTCTTGATCAACTTTGTTTATCACAAAGTTGGCACTATGATGACCACAAGATCATCTTGGGCTTGAGGCTACATTGTTAACGGTGTACACCACTTTCAAGTATTTTCTTCTCGCTCAGATGAAGGTTCCTCCACCAACCAAACCTCATGTTATATTGCTGATCACACCATGAAATGAATGACCTCGGTTTCTATTATCATCACAATGAGGAGGATCCCGATTCGTTCTTCTCTTCTACGGGGCCTTCTTTCTTGGTTTATATCACTTTTCCTCCTGTGTTTTATGCTTTTTGATAAATTGTCCAAGGTCTTACTTGAACTAGCCCTTCCCATCTTGCCATACATGGCTACATATTCTTTGATAGGGTGTCTGTAGTTGCAATGATATTAATATTTATTATGATCCATATTTGATGGAGTGGGTACTTTCCTCAATATGGGATGAGTTTGCAATATAAGGCCCCTCTAAGATCTTTGCTCAATTTGCATATAGAGGGGTTTAGCGGGTAAATGTGAATAACGATGGTCTTATGATGTTTCTTATGTTTGAAATTTTTTGTTATAGTTACTTTCATCCTATTTTTCTTTGGGGTTGTCATCTCTCACCTTATTTAAAAAATATTTTAACTCTTCCAATTACATAAACTTGACAAGTCTTTTTAACTTGTCCAAGTCTGATGTCAACTTGTTGTATAGAGTGTTGTAACCATATAATGCATGCTACTTAGGGTTCAAGTTCCTAGGATTCAAAGTGGCCTTGGGTTCAAGTTCCTAGGATTCAAAGTGGCCTTTTTGAGTATCTCCACAAATGTACTGAGAGATTTGCATTTCTTTTATCACATCAGGGCTATTGAAGTAAGGTGGTGTGATCGACTTGTAGCAAATTGAATGTCAACATATATGAATAGCAAAAAAATTCGTATTGTCAATATATATTAAATGAAATATCTTTAATGAATATCCATAAATAACATGTATTTTAATTATTCGCTTGTTGATGGTATGAGTAATGTTTATTATTATATCTAACTAGTGGATACATACTATCTTTTAATAATTTTTAGTAAATTTTATTTTAAAATTTTAAAAAGTAAATTATCAAAATAAAATCAGTATTGAATAATTATTTAGAATGTGATTTTATATATTCATATTTTTTTATTTAAACTTGTGAAATTGAAGTTATTTTATAAAGATTATTTTTCAAAAAATTTATATTTGGTAGTATAACTTATTTAGGCTTATTTTTTCGAAAGAACAAATTTCTTTTCAATGATATTTTATTATACAATTTGATTTGACTTATACTTTAAAATTAATTTTTTATTTGAAATTATATTTCAAAGAATTGTTTCTAAATAATCTTATTTGAAACTAAGAAGTAAAAAAAAAAAAACTGTAGATATCCATAATCTTTTTTAACGGCTACAGATACCCATGATACCCGCCGTTATAAAAAATAATTCACTAACTTTTTTTTTTATTATTTTACAAATACTCAACAGATAATAAGGTAGATTTTTTAGACGAGTTAAGCGGCCCAAGTTGTTAACATCCCTGGCTAAGAATATGTTGCAAACACGTGGCATAAACAAAATCCCCCCTACGATTAAGCTAGTTAGGCAGACAAGTCAAAGTTTCCAATGACAATTAAGAAAAAAATAGTTGTTATGTTTGAAAAAAAATATTATTTTTAATTTAATTACAAAAATAGTACATGATTTCACATTTTATTTTCATCTGTTTAAGTTTTACAGTTATTTTTACTTTTTAAATATTTAATTTCAAATTATTTTCACCCAAAAAATTGAAAAATATTGTATATGGAAATTTAAACAGATATTGTTAATAGTAAAATAAATTTTAAATTTTTATACATTCTTCTTACATACATATATCAAATTGGGTTGGGTCACATCACATAGCAGGAGTTAAATTTAAAATGAAGCAATGATAAAATTGAAAGACATTACATCAAAGAAAAGAAACAGAAAACGCCAAAAGCAACCCACCGTGTTGAAAGTTGATACTCCATTGCCAGCCATGTGAAGGGGACCACCCTAGCTAACCACCAAATGAGCAACAATAATATCATCATGAAACCAGTAACTTTGCTTTCAAAACTATCAATATCTTTATAAAGAAACGAAAGAGTGATTTGGAGAACAAAAACAATTCATCAAAGTTCTCCAAAATACAAAACCATGTTACTATTATAGTCACTAAGAATGGTTCCGTATTCTAAAGTTTAACTACCATCATCAGAACATGCATACCAAAACAAGAAACCTACAATGTATTGATGGCATCTTGATTTCCATAGTTTGTGTGATAGGTCACTGACTATGGCATGCAGTTAACAAGCCAACCACTCCTATTGTTTGTGTGCAAGGTCACTGATTTGATTTCCATAGTTTTTGTATGTATACCATTTGACCAAAAAGCTGAAATATGGATATTAAATGATCTAATGAATGGTCTGAGGAAAACAATCAAGATTTACAACGGCAACCAAAAGCAGCATCTCAATTTCCAACCCCACCTATGCACACTTTGAAGTATAGACCAAAACATGTAAAGAATCATAGTTGCCTCAGATAGCTGTTATAATTGCTACCAAGGTTTAAGGTCCCCCACAGGACCTGCAGTCCAATTCAAGACCTTCTCCCCAGGTTTCAAGAAAACATTTCGATCGTGTGGCAGTTTCCGAGCAAGGCCATTCAAAACTTGATGGAAAGCATCTCCCGGTTGCGCCGGTTGAGGGAACAGCATAGCTTGTTTCATGGAAGGGTTGGCAAGCAATCTCTGTTTCCTCAAGATAACTTCTGGTGGAATAGATGTGAGTATAGTGTCTAGTTGAGGTACATCTTTTTCATCAACAAATACACCTATCTCCTCCCATGGGATTGCATCAGCAAATGGAAGAACAATATCATCTGCAATGATCACTGGGATGCACCCAAATATCACAGCTTCAACCAGTCTTGGACTCCAGGGGGCCCACCCTAATGGACACAAGCAGAACACGGCTCTCTGCATGTCCTCATAGTATGTTGTTGGATGCTCTGTGGAAATGTCAAAAAGTGGATTGTCCTTAAAATTCTCCCACACTGCTGCTCTTGCACCTCTGAAACATACCAAAGTCCAGTCAGTTTGAGCCTTCACCATCATTTTGTTGCTTTTGGTATGAAAGCATGAAGTCATGGAACCAAACTTCATGCATGCTTAAATTACTTGGTTTTTACTAGAAAGAACCAATTAGGTCATGAATGTGGTTGATCTAATTATGAATGAGTAGCTTCAATAACTAAATACTAAATAAATGTTAAGCCAAAGGATGCAATTAGCAGTCTTATGAAGACATGATAGAAAAATAAATGAAAACTAAAAAGCCTCACATGTCACATTTCCAAACCCAGTCCTTTAAGTTTGTGAGGTGTAAAAAAAAATATCAGACCTACCTTGCGTAGTAGCCACCTTCAGGGTCATTTCCAACATCATAAAACAGTCCTCGGAAGTAAACAAAAATGGACCTAGGAGTCTTCTCAGGAATTAGGTGTGCGTGCATTTTCTGTGGTGGGGCATATGGAGGAATGGTGATTGAGCCCTCTTTCAGGCAAACATGATTCCTCTGTCCAAATGTTTGAACCAAGGTGGCACGCTGCAGCAATGGAAGAATTCCTCTTTCTATTGCTTTCTCCTCCTGGAATAAAATAACAAGGTAAAAATGCTTGTTACACAATATCCATTTACAGCTTTAATAGTGGAATTCAAGGTGCTTCTCACCAAACATAGCATAATTTGTTTGAATTCTCAATTGAACAGTTAGTTATGTAAATAACAAAATTGAAATGGTACACTAAAGTTCTTACTTGATAATGGAAGCATGCCCCAAAGTCATGAGGGGTTACAAAGAAATGATCCGCCCCTTCTGTTCTGTTCCAGTAAGGCCAGTTTGAAGAAATAAGCTGTATGGCACTTCGCATCATTCGTGGTGACTTGAAAGGTAAAGGGAGGCCATTTGGTGTCAAGTCACAAGTGGTGTATACAGGGGTGTAAAACCAATCAGCTTCTTCCGGATTAAGGGTTCGGACAGGGCTAGATAATAGAAACCGGTGCATAAAGATCTCAGCAGCAAACATATGAGTGAGGCATCTAGGGTCCTTTTGCAGAATTTTCTTGTTGTATTTGCTTGGAAGTTCATAAACAAAAACTTTCAACCTTCCCACTGGATCATCTTCTAACACATCACCAGCACTACCTACAATTGGTTCAACCACAAAATGCTTAGTACTCTCATTTTTTTATCTAACTACAATATAGCGGGTTTGAAATAGATAAAACCACACAAAGAAGTCTGAAACTCGACTCCAATTTATCTCCAGACTTCCGAATCAGAATTGCTTAATGCAAGTCATTGAGAAATAATACAAAGAATGAAACTTAATATTATGCCCTTGAATTCCATAAAATCAGGTAAGGAGCATATATCACTCTGTTTATGTGATTAGAGTTTTACATAAAAATTATTTTTTCACCGTACTCCCATTCCAACTGCTTCGTCATTGGATTTTAATCCAACATATGCTACTTCCTCACAATCTGTATACCATTATGCCGAGTTGATTATAACACCATCATGAAATCTAAGTATCTACACAGTTAGGAGCAGCATCCGTTAGAGATAGCAAATGCATGTAAAATACACTCATTTTTTTCTTAGCTCACAGAATTATAAGGTTTTAATTAATGATTTGTCATTTAGATCTAATAAACCCATTAAAGAATGAGGTATTCTGCAGAATTTTGAACTTAATTTACATTAAAAAAAATTGAGACACAAAAAGGTTTTTTATTTTGCTGTAATTCTAGCAGAAATAAGAGGGATACAGTGGTTCTGCTTTTGTTTTGATTCCAGTGTCAAAATTTAAACATAAAAAATATATGAGAAACCCTTTATGTAAGTCAGGAAGATCCCAAAATTCAGAATGATAGTAACCTTCTGGCATATTCTACCTTTAATACTGAAGAATGGTTGAAAAATGGCATCACTTGAACCTTAACTTAAAATGACAGTGATTTGCTCCTCTCTTATCATATCAAGCAATAGATAACACACCAAAGGCTACCAGCATAAGAACCTACTCATCTTCTTGGGTTAAAATGCACTAAATATATTTTTCATGGCTCATAGGAAAAATATCTTTTGCAAGCAATATCTTAAAAGCAACCTCCATGTGCACATATATGCTACTTCCAACCTCTTAAGCTGATTGCCAGTACTGGAGCACAGGAAGTTTGTTACAAATTAAGAGAACAACAAAAATCTCTATGAAACAAAGGTTTTCTCCCCCTCATACTATATTACAAAGTACTGCATTGCTAATAAAGGTCAGATTCAAAATCAGGCCAGGGCATGATTTAAAATAAGTCAACAAAGTTCATCAAGATCTCCTGCCAATCCATATAACCTTACCAAAGTGAAAATTGACTAAAACACAACCCTAAATTGATAAATGGCCACTTCCAGTGTCCATCCTCTTCAAATTCTGGGACCAATTTCAACACATAACTTATTGTACCTGGCCCTAGATCCTCATGCACCAGATAAGAAGCTGTTTTACCATTGCCATATATTACAATATAAACAGCTAAACAACATCAGTCCTCGAAATAGATTATACTACAAAGAATTGGGGTCGTGTGCACCCCCAAATATCAAACCAGAAAAATTTTAAGACATAGTAATAATAGTTTCTAAATAGAATGTTTGACACTTCCCAATTTTGAAATGGCCATTATAAGAATCTAAATCACTACATGCAATGCTGAAGAATTAACATTCTGTGATTGAAACACTGAATGGAAGAATTAACATTCTGTGATTGAAACACTGAGTGGAAGAATGACATCTCTAAAACAAGTCAACAACTTATGTAATAAATATTTTCCGAATAAACCCAAAACCAAAGTAGATCTTAGCTAAATCCACTTCACAACCCACAAAAACACACCACTGAAAACTATAACAAGATATTATCAAACCATTAAGACAGCAAATCGGAATGAAATTCACGACAACTGAAATCTCTAACACCCACAAATCAACAGAAGAAAACCAAACCAATCCAATCCAATCAAATCAACAGAACACCGGATAAATCGAACCCAGAAAGAATCTGATGAAACAAGTAGAAAGGGGAGCAAAAAAAAACTTTGAAGAACCCCCACCTGAGATTCTCTCAGTAGGTTGATGTCGACCCCGCTCCACAGCCCCAATTGCGAGAACAGAAGCAGCCCAAAGAAGGCAAAGGAACCCCACCTTCCAAAAATCCATTTTTTTATCTTTTATTGTCACCCCAGAAACTCCTTGATCCGATTAGCCTCGGTGGTGGCTGCAACTGCAAAGAAAGAGAGCTGAGATTATAAGGCAAAAAGAGAAGTCAATTGTGGTCAGCAGAAGAAGGTGCCGAAGGCGATGGTTAAAACGTCACAAGGGAAAGTGGTTGCGAGAGATTTCTTGGCAATGGAAGAAAGGGATATGTGTTCTTCCCAGCAACAATGAGAGAGACAGAGAGAGATACGAAAATATTATTTGAGGGACCAAAAGAGAGTGGATTTGCTTTGAAGAAATAAGGACAAAGGGTTTTCCTTTGTGAAACAAACAATATGGAAAAATGGGTTATTGCTGAAGATTGAAGAAGAAGAAGAAGAAGAGACTTTTGCCAAAAATTCTGAATATGTCTGCTTTTCTTTATTCACGGTTTGATGAGAGGTCCATCTCAGAATACCATATTAGGCACCAAAATTCAACTACGTCACGCACACAAGGTGTGAAGTTCAACCATTACTTCAAAATAGTTCCTTTTGCTTTTTACCTGCGTGAGTTTGTGTCACTGTGTTTTGAGATTGAACCGTGTGCCTCGTCCAAATCAGAATCCAGCTCTTGTTACAATTTGTTCTCAAAATTATTACAGTCATAAAATTAGTGACTGATTTTCTTAAAGAGAAATTAGTAAATGATTGAATTGAAGGTACTAAATAAAAGTTTGGTAAAATAGTCTCTTTGTCGCTTTAAATTTCCATTAATTCAGCTTAACTCACTTTTAATCCTTAAAAAAATAGAATAATAAAATTTCATTTGAAATTTTCATAGGAAAAAAAAATACTTTACATTAACTTTACTCAGAAAAATAAACTAAATTAAAGGTCATTTACCTCTTCACAACAATCTTTGGTTAATATTTGCTATATGTTTGAATTAGAATTTTTTTATGGCATTTAATTAGAGTTAATTGATTTTATATTATTATTCCTTAATTAAAAACTATTATTAATTTTATTATTTTAATGATCGTACATTAACAATGTATAATAATTTAATTACAAAGTTAATTAGAATTTTAGATTGTTATATATTTAATTAAATATCGTTAGTAATATTTTTTTTCATATGTTGATAAGTGAAGGTTTACATTAAGAAAAGTTCAATAATTTGCCTTTCTTAGAATTAGTAGAAAGGTAAAAAAAAAATATCTTCTATTTCTAAAATAAAGGTTACTCTTTTATTTCATCGAGTAATTTACAAATTTTTATCATGCTTATCCTTCAAACTTTTATAATATAAAACTATATAGGTAGTTTGTCTAAACTTTGAGAGAAAATTATTGTTGCATCTTATTTTTTTTTATTTTTTTTCATTCTTCCATTTACATGTATATTTTTTTTATTTCTTTAAGTTTTTGCATTACCTTAATCTCTTCAAATCTCTTTTATGATTTGTTCACGCTTTTATAGTAGTTAGATAATTAAGGATTATCTTAATTAATTAGTCTTATCTCAAAACTTTATAGATATTTAGTGTTTTATTGCTTAAGCTATGAGCTTTTCAAGAATGAAGAGTTTCAAGAAAGTTTTATATGATTGTAATGTATAATTTAAACTAGAGTCATTTTGTTTGGAGATTTTAGTATAATAATCTTGTGTTATATGTAGAATTTGAAGAACTTTTGTTGCATGTGTGTTTGGCGTTCTTTAGTTATGTGTATAATTTGAAGAAATTTTGTTACATGTATGTTTGACGTTCTTAAGTTATATGTAGAATCTAAATCACTTTTGTTACATGTGCATCTCAATTGCATGCAGAATCTAAAGTTCATTTGTTATAGGTGAGTCTAATACTCATCAATTATACATTGAATTTGAAGTTTGTTGGTTTTATGTTTTTTATGTTCTCTAAATATATCTTGAGTTTAGATCTTTGCTTTGAATGTTAAATTAGAGTTTTCCTAAATTGTCTACATGAAATATTCATTCTCTCTTAGTCTTAAAGGTAAAATAAGCTCATTGTTAAGCTTAAAAGGAATAAATCCATGAAGTAAGATAGGAAAAATTGTTCATAGTTCAAGTGATATTTAGCTTTGTTTAAATTTTTAGATTTCAAAATTGCTTTGACAGAGGTTTGGTATTTGAGTCACTCTAATTAGTGTTTCATCTTATACATGCACTCAATGAATTCTAAAGCACTTAAGTGGATGTTACTTCTGAGTGCTTAAGCGAAATTTTTGTTTGAGTCACTTCAAAGTATTTCATATAATACTCTTGCTCGGTGAATTTTGAAGTGCTTAAGTAAAGGTTTCATTTGAGTCACTTAAGTGAGAATTTCACTTGATACTCTCATTCAATGAAATTATTTTCATTCAAGGGGATATATCATCTTTTTATTTTCATATTCAAAAAATTTTTCCTAGTTTTCCCAAATACGCTTGTTCTTTGTATGCATAGTTATATATAAAAGTTATTGAATTGTATCCCTGTTTCTAAAATAGATAAGATATGACAAATAAAATTGAGAGAGAAGGAAAAAGGAGATATAGAAAGATATGCAAAAAGAGAAAAATTAGAATGATATTTTTATGTGTTATAGGAATTGAGTTAATAATATAATAATTAAGATAAATATTCAACATTTTTAATTAAAAATGAAAAATAATATATAAAAATTATTTAAAATTAATAAGAAAAAAGATTAAATATAAAAGCATGATGAAACAATTGAATAAGTTATAAACAACACTAAATTGTAATTTATAAATTAGAATTCTATAAAATAAATTACTTTAAAATATTTTAATAAATATTTTTATAAAAGTCAAAATAATCTATATATATTAATTAAATAAATTAATAACTAGTTTATTCTCGTTACATATTATAAACAATCGAATGGGACTAGTTTTTAATTTTCTCAAGATTTCAATGCCACCTTATTCTTTTTAAAATAAATTATTAATTAATTTTATGTGTAAAATTCCTTTATCTTTTGTTTTTATCCTTTTCCCTCTATCTTTGGTTTTTTTTTTCTATTTTTCTCCTTTTAAATTTTTTTTTCTAAATTTCTTCTGTTTCCAAATCTAATTACACCATACACTGATAGGAGCCTTAAAAATTATTTATAATCGATCACATTTTCAAATAAATTAAGTTTTTTTTTTTACTTTGAAGATTCTTAATTTCTTTTTCTTTTTTTTCAAATTTGTCATTAATCTTGGCAGGATTAGTTGAGAAAAATAGTCCTCTCAACTTGGTTAAACTTATACTAAAATTTGGTTACATTTAAATATTTTACTCTAAGTTCTTAGATTTTGGGTAACTCTCTTATTTGAGTTAAAACTTTTTTTAGAAGCAAGGAATTTCATGTAAGGGACATTATTTATGTTTTAATAGAACTTTAGGATGTATAAATGATATGAATTTAACAATAACTTGGTTATAATATTTTGATTTCTATGCAAAGATTATATTTTGTTTGAAATTGAATGAGAATCTTATTTGAATTTGATCAATAGAGGTTTGTTTTTAGAATGTTATGAATATGTTATATGAATTGAGTTTGAATTAAGATTAAATTAAAATAAATAAAGGATGATGTGAGAGCAAATTATAGATTGTAGTGATAATTTTGAAATTTGTATTTGTTAAACTAGTTTTAGATAACACTTCGAAAATATATTTGGTTCTGTTGCATGATGTTGATTTTCTGATATTTTCACTCAAGCGAATATAGAATAGAGATACAAACATTACTCTCAACTTATTGTCAGAGTTACAACTCAACCCTTGCTCTCAATTAGCTTTTAGCTCAAATGAAGAAATTTTAAGGTAATTTTCGCTCAAGTTAAAAAATAATTATTTTGTATTGGTCTCCTTAATGGATTGAATGTGAATGTTTGTTATAAATGTAAAAAGAATACTAATTTGTATATTTAATTGATTTATGATTTTATTTGAATGAGTTATATCGTATGATAATGGTTGTTGATAATGATAAGAATTGTATAAATTTGAAGTCACAAATATAGGATGATATGTAAGTCATTGTTTGTTTTGTGTATTAAGTAAAAATACTCATGTTGTAATAGAGATCTTTTTGTTTCACTAGTAGTCTAAGTCACACAGATTAAGATATCAGATGGTGAGAAGTGGGAGTTCTTACACAGCGTGACATGTGTAGATGTGTGATTTGGGTTATAATGAACTTACCCTGATTCATTACTATTGAGTTTGCTTGTTAATCTAAATTTTGAATTGGATCATATGTTAGTCTCTAGTAAAACATACTTAAGATTAATCTTTCAAAAAGTGTAAGTTGAAAATTTGTTAAATATTTTTGAATGTTTATATATGTATTGTCTATATGATTTTGTATGTTGGTATTTGATTGAGATTTAATTGACTTGGATTGTTAATCAAAATGCTTCCTTTTATATACATTCTTTTTAAATTAAAAGTTTATTTCAATAGTTTATCTTTTATATTTTACTTGTGTCATCAATTATTATGACTGTCTTTTATATACGAGTAAATATAGACAATTATGAGTAAATATAGACAATTATTATGATTGTCTTATATATACATACGAGTAAATATAGACAAAGTTGTAAAAAAAACATCTAAAAGATATTATAACTTTATTTGTGACTTTTTTCTTGATAAAACTTTATATATATATATATATATATATATATATATATATATATATATATATATATATATATATATATATTTTTTTTTTTTT
>Ga0099824_1003501_pt1 | contig 22916 bp, 7 predicted proteins | sample SiratrowhiteBW_FD_76837 | JGI IMG/M metagenome (GOLD analysis project Ga0099824, IMG submission 76837) | Root nodule microbial communities of legume samples collected from California, USA - Siratro white BW | ecosystem: Host-associated > Plants > Roots > Nodule | place: USA: California... | reverse complement strand
TCCCTTGTGAATGTAAGTGTATATGCAAACACTTTTTGAATCCAATGAATATATTTGATGTTAAACACAAATAGTGGTGGCATGGCATGATGGTAACTAACCTAACTATACGTGAGTACATGAAAATCAGAAGCTCATAAAATAATGAAGAGAATAATTTAATCTTAATATTAAAAATGAAAACCGAGGACCCCATTTGAAAGGGCTAATTAAAAATGGGTCTATCATTGTTCCCTTGTGATGTTGGGTCAAAGTGAGTAATTGGCCTCTAAACAAACGTGTAGTGTCAAAGAGAGTGGGGTTGATTTGTTTTGTGTTATTGAGAGACACAAAGGGGTTATGTTGTTAATGAAAATGCAGGCAATTTGTTGGTGATTGGGATTGCAAAGACCCCACAAGTGCCCTAAATTTATTGTGATATTTCATTTTGATGTCAACTATGTTAGGGTTTTGTCCCCCATTGAGGTGGTTCATGTCAGAGACAAATACCCTTTTGTCTAATTCTATATACCCTTCAACACCAAAGGTTTTGCTTAGAGACAAGACCAATGCCCTCATCTTAGGAGAAGTGGTCCCCCACTATGTTTATTTTTCTATAATTGTGGCTATAGACAACACTACATTAACAACTTCACTTGGTTTTAACACTTCTTTTCTAGCTAATGTCAAGGGTCCATGTCAAATCAAATAGAAGAAGTTTTTAGATACTTATCTTATTCATCTATAATGTGTAAGCGATTGTTATTAACCTTTTTTACAAATTAATCAAGATTATATAATAAAGATAGATTAAATTAGTGATTGTGATTTTGAATTATTTAATAGTTTTTTCTCCAGTAAATATATTCTATAATTTTTTCTAACACATTTTATTACTGATTAAATATTATTAAAATACAAAAATATACAATCATAAATTTTTTTTATCCTTTTTAATGAATCATAATTCATCTATAGAGTGTGTTAAAAATTGTTTTTTTTTTCCTATTTTTCTATATGTTGAATGTTGTTCTCAACAAAAGATAAAGAATTCAAAAGGTGGGTTTTGGCATATAATATATTTGAACTTGTTGTACCATGGTTGAGGTTAGAGTGGTGATATTTTTTTTATACATCATTAACTTTAAACTTTTCTTTTATAATCATATAAGTGTCACATCATTTCATAAACATAGGAAAAAATGTGAGTGCCACATGCCTTTTTAATATCTTAATGGAACATTTAATTAGGTATGTGTATCTTACACACCAAGTGAAATATTAGATGAACCATTATATCAAAATATGAAGGAGAAAAGCACTTCTCAAACTCACATAAAGTCAATAATTTATCCTTTCAATGACAATGAATTTGTAAGATCAATCATGAGACCTTAGACCCTTGATAACCACACGATTCCTCATTTTTGAATGGTAAATCATAAAAAATTTAAGAAAATCTTTACTTCTTCCTAGATAGTGTATGATCCACTAGCTTAAATAAAAGTTTGATCCACCCAAGTTTTTTTTCTTTGAAAACTGGTTCCAGTTTTGTTCTTAAACCTAGTAACTAGGTCTAACCTATCTTTATTATTTTTTCACATTTTCCAAGCACATTGAACAAACTCTTGTCAGATGCATTTTTTTATACATATTATGAATGACATAAAGACAATATTCACATGTAAAAACTTCTAACATTGTAATGTGAAGAAAATATTCCACCTCACATCAAAAGCTGCCAAACAAATGAATTTCCCAAATTTATTACTATTATCTTTGAACTTTTCACACAATTGCTCTCTCACAATGACTATGATTCACGTGGTTTTCTTTCTTTTGAGTTGGGACTTAAAATCTTCTCTCCATCTTTCGCTACAATAATTCACGTAATTGTTGAAAAATAACCACAAATTACAATTTTTAAAATTCATAAAAAAAAATTCATTAATTTTCTTAGTAAATTTAAGCTAGTGTTATAAGATCTTGTTTGTGTACTTAAAATAAGTGTATGAAATAATCTGAAAAGTGATAAATAAATTTATATTTATATCTAAGCTCTACAATGTATTATGAGATAATCATTTAATGTATTATGAAATATATGTGGATTAGTTTTAGATTTTTAAAGGATGATTGATATTTGTATTTTGGGTGAAGTAGTGATTAGATTTTGGGTTTTCTTTTGGATGGCATAGGCCATTTTAGTAGGGGTGACTTTAGTAAGTATGTAGGAGTTCAAATATAAATTTGAAAAAAAATCTCTATCTTCTACCAAAATAACCATCACTTTGACTTCTCATTTTTCTTGTTTTCTTCTGCCTCTTCTCACAACACAAAATCTTACTCTTTCCTTCTTTTATCTTAGTGTATTTCAACTTACAAACTAGTCATCAGCTAGCTAGTATTAAAAGCCTCTTAACTATTTTCTAAACACTTTTTAATTGAGTTAAAAAATAATTGATTAAGTTAAATGATAATTGATTATCTTGCAATGCATAAAAACAATCATTCATAAATAATGGATTATTCTATAATCGTAATTAATTATCGTACATGGGATAATAAACTATAATAAATATGAAAATTGATTATCTTAAGATATAACCTATAGTCTATATTTTGATTGAAATACAAGTTACATTGATAAGTGATTGAAATTGGAAATAATATATTAAATAACTTCTTATGTTTCTTCTATCAATAGTAATACTATATTAATTTTATTTTAGTAACATATAGGTGATTTTTGTCTTAATTTCAAAATATATAGTTTTAAAGACTTCTAAAATGTCTTTTACTTTAAAATATATTTTTTTATGTTATTACACAGTACGCAATTAGAGGAAAATTAAATAATAAAAATAAATAAAATAAAAAAGTGTAGAACTGAACATAATTAAATAATATAAATAAATAAAATGAAGTGTTTCAGTAACGGAAGGTAATATACTCAACTTGTATCAAGAGTTTTGGGTATTGTTTTGCTTTTTCTTTTTCTCTCTAATTTATCTCTTTCTTCTCTCTCTTTTAATAATAGGCCTTATAATATTTTAAGAAAATAGTAAAATATTTAAATAATTCGGAAATAATATAATTTGACACATGATATTCGAAAAATATTGCATTATAAATTTTGAAATGTTATATTTTTTCTTTAAATAAATTTCCGTCCTCAAAATTTTTATTAACTAAAATGGGTGAGGGTCATTTTTTTTTCTAATCCATATAGCATTTTAAGTGCCTTTATTTCAAATGAGTTTTTACAGTTGAATTTGTCTTTTCCTCAACTGTTTGATCTTCTTAATTATAATATTGTATATGCATTGTTTAAAATGTAAAATTATCTTTTAATTATATTATATCAATCATTTTTATATGAGAAAGGTCAATATATTTTCTTAATTAATATACATGAAAGACATTGTGAACATTAGAAAAGAAAAAGGAGGTAAGGAAATTTGATAAACAACAAGAACTATTTTTATGAGAATTTGATAAGGACCAAATAAATCAGAGTGTAAGTTTCTTTCATTTTATTAGTCTATCAATTTTAGCAATTGGTATGACTTTCAAGAATACATGATCACGTTTTAGGAATTTAAGGAAGCCATCTTTTCTTATCAACATAACTTTTCTATCTACTTTCGGTTGTTCTCAACTTTTTTCATGATTATCTTGATTTTCTTTGTGGTTTGTTGAACCAGGTTAGGGTCTAAGTTAAATTCTCTCCACACTTAAATTAACATAATGTTTCACATTTTCTCGCATACAATGCCTTATAGAATACCATACTTATATTAGAATGGAAATCTTTTTTCTAAGTAAATTTAATAAATAACAAGTATCAATCCCAACTACTAAAATCCTTTTATACATAAGCTCTCAATAAATCCTCCAAGGATTGGATTATCCTTTCTAACTGTCTATTTGTGGGGATTACAAATTGAGCTAAAATGAAGTTTAGTCCCTAGATTTTGATGTAAGTTTTCCCTAAATTTAGAAGTAAACCTAGGATTCCTATCATACAATTTCTCTAACCAAAATTCACACTTAAGTAATTTATCATACAATTGTTTGTCTATCAAAATTTGAAGAATAGTCTAAAGATGTTCTCCATGCTCCTCAAGCGTCTTAGAATAAATAAGAATGACATCCATTGAAATAACTAAAAACTGACCCAGAAACAAACTAAAAATCTTGTTCATATAATCCATGAATTGTAAGAGCATTGGTCACATCCAAAGGCATCACTTGATATTCATAATGATTACTTAGTTCTGAATGCAATTTTCTATGTCTTCTTCCTTTACTCTAATTTGATGATATCCTGATCTTATATCTATCTTATAAAAATATAGATGTTTTTCTTAGTTGATCTATCAAATCATCTATTTTAGAGAGAGTATTTATTCTTTGTGATGAATTTATTTAACTGACAATAATTTATATATAGTCTGAAACTTTCATCTTTCTTCTTAATTAACAAAATATAAGCCCTATAAGGTAATACACTAGGACGAATGAACTATTTTTTAATAATTCTTTCAATTATTTCTTTAGGGTTTTGAGCAGCTTCAGCTCTAGTTATGGTGTAGACTCTCTTTGTTGTTGTAGGTCTTGTCTTGGGTACAAAATTATTTGAAGCTGGTTTTTGTTGTCCATATTGAGAAAATACATGGCCAGGTTTTCCACACTTGAAGCAAACAGGTCCTTTAATATGACAATTCAGTATAATGTTCATGTCAACACTTAAAGCACCTAATTTGATTATTCACAAGTAGGCTAGATGTTCCTGAAGAAAATTGATTGGATTGAGGTTTCCATTACTAATGGTTGTAGGGTCTTTCCTCGTTATGTCTCTTTTTATCTGGTTAGGGTCCAAAATATTTTGATTTAATATTTGAACTATTTAAAAATCTTCCTGAAATCTACAATTCTAAATAACGGTAGGAAAATAATAATTTTTTAATATTCTCGTTACTTTCTCAATTTAGGCCTAAGTTTATTCTCAAATTTTATGCACTTCATTCTCTCGTCTAGGTGATAAAAAAAGTAGAATATTTATGTTTTAACTTAGCAATGATATTTATATTTCAACCTATTTCTAGAAGATAGAAGATTTGTTATGATCACCTCAAAGAACCAATTTAGAAAGTTTGGTGTGTACATCTTTTTAAGTTGGTGTTTTTACTTTTATCATATACGAAAGACATAATAGGATATACGATAGACATAATAGGAAAGTAAGAGCAAATATCAGGTAAACAATCTCATCACAAAACACTATACAAATCATCTTTTACAATTTCATTACTATAATCTATTTTATTTTATAAATATTTAAATTAATTTTATAATAATTAATCAGGATAAATGAGTTTTACGATGATTAACAGAATAACACAAAATAATCTGTGAATAATATTTACTCATTTAAATATTTAAGATAAAATCTCAAACTATAATGTCTTCAAACTTTTATTTATTAATAATCTTATTGCATAATTTTTAAATTATTTTTATCATATTTATTTGTTAAACAAAATAAATAATAAATATTATAATCAATAAATATAATTAAATAAAATAATTACGAGAAAAATATTTCTTTTAATATGTTTATGTCTTTGCAAGAGATAAACATATATCCAATTTTATATAATTAAGTATTTTTTAAAATTTTTAATTAAATAATTTTTTTAAATTTTAAGAAAATAAAAAATATTTAAATAATTGAAAATAAGATTATTTAAACATTATATTTGAAAAATATTATATTATAACTCTTTGAGACGCTAGAATCTTACTCCATGCCAATTTTCACATCAAGTTAGCCACGCTTATTTGGGGGAACGTTTGTCTTTCAAACTATAGAACTTAAAATATAGATTAAGATTAAGAAATTACTTCTATATATAAAAACACATAGAAAACACTCAAAAATATAAACCATTAAAATCAATGAAACACCATGTTATCTCTTTCCTACCAAGCTTGTGAGAATTTATAACTTCAACTTAAACTCTAAAAATACTAAAAAAATTATAGAATATAGATAGACCCTAAAATATTTGATCAGTTAGAAAAATCTTTACTATATTCTCATTCGTACTCTTTGATAATTTAGAAAGATTGCAAAGTTTTTTAATCTAAATAATTAAATATCTATAATTTAAATTTATATTCTCAGCATAACATAAAATGTTTACATTATTTCTTTTTAAAACAAACATCTCTACTAAATTAAAAAATCAATCTCACGCTAATTCAAATCTTTTTTTTTTTCCCTCGCCAATCTGGTGCAAATCAAACTTCTAACATCATTTTTTTACCACCACAATGGTCTATCTAATCCTAATACTCTTAAAATTATAAGATAGATCAAATAAATTAAAACAACTTCTTTAGCTATCTTTTTTATTTTTTATTTTATTTATGATAGTATGTTGTCTTGAAAATACAATTTAATCTCGTTAGAACGAAACTTAAGTCTTTAAACTGCACTTTAATGATAATATAATCAATTTGAAAAGAAAAATACACAAATAAACTATTTTTAGAAACTTCTTTTCAAATTTAACATTAAAAAAATTAATTTAAAATAAGAAGAAGAAACCAAAGAAAAAGCACAATGAGAATCAACAAAACCTGGCAACAGCTAGCAATGTATCAGTTATTGCAGCAGCTAGCATAGCAGGCCTACCACAATAATTATTAGGATCCACACTATATTTAGTTTAGACCTATATATAATAACTTCTCTTTTTTATTTGTATTGTTTGTTTGAATGAATAAAATAAGAGAGAAAAATATAAATAAAAAATAAAAGTGTATTTTCATCATCACTTTCTCTTTATTTTCATGATAAAAAAAGGGATAAGTTTTATGGTACGTTTTTACAGGAAAGAAAATAATAAATACAATTTTTATTTTATTTTTTTGACTTAGATTGATAGAATAAAAAAAAGGGAGAAGGGTGAAAGTGAACAGGAGTGAATGAAAAATTATTAAAAAAAAGGTAGGTGAGATTAACACATAGGACATACAAAAAGAATATAAAAAAAGTTATTAAAATTACTAAATGAGGAAAAATATAAAAAAGTCTTATTAAAATATGGATTGATTGTAAATAATTATGTGCCAATATTTCAGTTTTATTGTATCTATTTTGAAGCCACAATGGTTTACGACGGGTGTGTAATTATTATGTTAGTTTTTATTTTTTTATAGTTTTATTTACAGTAATATAAATAAGCAAGAATATTATTCCATTTTCTATTTTTTTTTATTTCATAAATTATCTCTATTTTCATTATTTTTTAATTATTCTTTTCATTTGAATAACCTTTCTCTTCACTTCTTTTTTTCTTATTTTGTTTTTTCTTTCACTCTGTTTATTATTTTCTTTCTACCAAATGGAACTGAAGAAAAACTAGAAAAAAATGATTTTGAACAGGAAAGTTCAAATTTTTTTAAATTTATTTACTTTCTCTTCAATTCAATTTTTTTTTTCTTTCCTTCTATTTCCTTTTCTTTGAACCAAACATAATCCTAATTTTTTTGTCATTTACCAGGAAAAAATAATATGAATTGGTAATGGCAATTTAAACTCCTATATTAATTGACAAATGTTCTATTTTCCAACAATATATTTTTAAAAATCCTATAATATTAAAATAATAATTCAAATATGCTGACAATACTATAATCCAATTATAAGGTTTCATATGATAAGCCTGTTGATTTTTACAAAACTATTTAATAAATAAATGATGGTAAACATATTTAGAATTATCTTATTTTTAACTATTTAAGTTCACGTGCTGCAATGCTGCATGAAAGAATTATTCATATTCTGCAAAGAAGAGAATACAAATTTGTGACATTTAATGTGATAGCAGAATGAGAATCTGGAAATAGTAAGGAATGAAACTAAAGTGGTGCTGATTGCAGAGACCAAATTGCAACAAATTTAGAAAATTGTTCACTTTCCTACACTATGCCTAATCTTGTACATACCTTTTACCACATTGCATCCAATTTCACAATTTAAAAGAATTTATAACTTTGATTCAATCCCCAAATTTGTATACAATTATATCTTTATTTCTTAAATTTTTAATTAATTAAATAATGTTTTTATACTGTCTTAAATTAATATGCTAAACCTGATTAATTAAATTGTAAGTATTTTATAAATTTCATAAATGTAAGCATTTTAAAGTGAATTTTATTAAAAAAAATTATATTGATTATTTATAGTATTTTCTTTTGTTTTGATTTGTGTATTTGTTTCGAAAAATTTAACTATTATATACATCAATTATAAATAAATAATTTATAAATATGTATAAATTTTATTTTATAAATAATTTTTTTTTAAATTGAGTTATATTTAAAGTTTATTTTTTAAAATAATATTAAAATTTATTCTAATAAAATTGTGGATGTATCGAACTGTTATTAAATCATTTTTATATATATAATCTCACCTGAGTTATATATAAATTGATTGAATATGGTTTAAAATCATTTTTTAGTAATATTTTTTTATTTTTAATTTATTAATCAACTTTTTTATAATGTCTTTTTACAAGTTAGTTGAGTTAACTTTAAAATTTATTTCAATTTATTGTATTAATTTTTTTCTACAATCTTTTTTAATTTTTAGATCAATTTACTTCTTTTTTTAAACAATAAATTGAGTGGTGGGTGAAATGATGCGAAAGAAAGAAAGAAACAAACAAACTGATTATCGAATTGACAATAAAAAACAAAAATAATAATTATATTATTAATAATAAAATCAAACAATATAATATTTATATAAAAATAAAAATAAAAATATTTAAAAAATTAGTAAAACAGTTCTTGTCTAATTAAAAGAACACTTAAAATTTATAAATTGGTTAAAACTTAATTTAGAGAAATTGATGTAGCAAGTTTAACCTATTGAGAAACCAACCAAATGGTGATTTAAGCATAGAAAGAGGAAAGTGTGGTGGTATGAGAAAGTTTGGAGGAACCCAAGGAAGCAGCTCCGATGGCAGAGTTGTAGGGTGGCGGAACAGTTGAACAGAGATGAAGACACTGACACGGACATAACGTCACTATAATCAATCACTTTTCAAACAAAAAAAAAGTGAATGAGTGGAATCTAAGGTACGGCTGAATAAGGACATGGAGATGATGATATATAAAAATATAATATAACATAATTAAATAATTATCATTTTGCAATGGATTTAATGTTTTTATTCTGAAATTGGTTATTTTTGGAGAGCGTGGAGAAGTGTACATGTTATGGGAAACATTATTAAAGAGAAGAAAGAAAAGATCAAGAAAGTAGTAGCTCTTTTTTGTTCCTGTGGTTGTCTCAATCGAGTACAAAACTAAGCCAAGTAAATAAACATAAAACTTATGGATTTTTAGGAAAATAATGCAATTTTAGTAAAAAATTATTGAAATACATAAATTTTGAAAAGTTTATATATATAAATAAGATGTAATAGTATAAAACGAGTTTATTATAAAGAAGTCGTGATCGAACTTTGGTTTTATAAAAATGAAGTGGTATAATTGATATAACTTTAGTGATGTAAGGTGCAAGCTCTTAAATAATAGTTGTAGAGTAGATGTCATAATTAAAATTAAAATAAGTATTTGAATATTTTATTATTAAAATTAAAGTTTATATAAATAGAAATGCGAAGTTATTTAAGTTTTATTTTCTAAAATTACATTTTTTTATAACTCTTTTTTCTAAATTTTCTTTACTTTTTATCTAATTGTATAACTCTTATTGTCATCAGATTGACTATCGAAGTTCGTCTTTAGCTCTGTGGCGGAGAACAAAGTACTTTTACCTGATCAGATATTTAGTTTAAGTAAGTTTATTTTCTGCTCCTCTTTCTTAGAGTCAGTCTTATATATTGTTTCTCACTAATATTTGTGTTTGCATGTGTCCTCTGAGTCATAAGACAAAGTCTCTGTTGGTTCAATGTCATAGTATTGTAGTATGATTATTGATCACAAGTTTTGTGATATAGGTGGGGTTTCTGTAAAATCTAGGTTTTTAGAACTTTTGTGAGGACTTCTACCTCTAATAAGGTAAGGGGAGCTAACTAATACGGCTGTAGGATTTTGATGTTGTGAAGCTTTAGAAAATTAACTCTTTTGAAAAATTGGATTTTGCATATTTCCCTCAAGTGACTCTAGTGAAAATTTAGATTTTTATCGAGTTAATTTTCAATTAAGCAAAAAGATTTTTGTTCAAGCGAGAGCAGATTTTCACTTAAGCAAGAATATTTTTGCTCAGACGAAAATAACACTGTAGTTGGACTGGTCTCGAAAATATTTTTGCTCGAGTGAGGGGAATTCTCGCTCAAGCGAGAATATTTTCACTTAAGCTAAAAAAAATCATTTCCTGTTTTGATTGTTTGCTTCTTTTATACTGTAATTTATGGATTTTGGTAGCATAGATTGATTCATGAGATTTAATAATACTGATGATTATGTAATTATTGAGATATTTGAGATTGAGATTAAAAACTAAATGAATGAATGATTAGAGTATATGTATATGATATGATATTGTTAAAATGTTGATTGAGATGGTTAAGATCAAGGCATAGATTTTCAGGAAAGAAAATACTTGTGTCTATAATACCCCTAGAATAAAAACTAACATAGAATTTAGTTTTAGAGATAAATAACATCACACCCAAATATTTTTTTTAAAAGAAAATTCTACAAAAATAAGAAAAATCAGTTATTCAGTTTTTATTTTTATAAGGATTTTTAAACGAATTCATTAACATTCATTATTGATTTCACTGCAAACAATTCAATCACATTCAAGATTTTCTTCAATATCATGATCAACATATAAATCACCAAATCATCAAAATCTATTATCTCTATACTTTTACACTTAATCTAAATCAAACCATTCTAATTCCCTCGATAGAAAGCCTTGCAAAAGTAAATTTAAAACTTGTGACAACGCTACCTTCACATCCAAATCTTCTAACCTAAGGTTCTATTGAAAGACAAAACTAGCTTTCCTTACTTGATTAGAAGTATGAACACTTATAAAGAGCTCCAACTCCTCAACGTTAAAAGAGATATCTTAACCTGAACCACATAGTCTTGATCAATGATCTGAATACATCACCAAAACTAAAAACTAACCGAGACTACTCTTGGAGTCTCATACATCACATGCAAACACTTCTAACCAGATAAGTGAGAATATAAAAAAATGACTAAAAAATAAGAGCAAAACTGAACTTACTCATAAAGCTTTTGATTAGAAAACATTACTTTAATCATTACTATAAGTCTAACCGTGATCTCTAATCGTAAGTTTAATAAAAGAAGAAGTCAAAAGTGCAGAGAGGAGACGGAGGAAAAAAGAAAAGATTATTTTAAAAAGATGATAATTATATTGAAATGAAACTTAAATAACTGATTTTTCTACTTATAATAATAAAATATTTATATGTCATTTTTGTGTACCACTTCTACTCTGGAGCTACTTTCCAAGTCCTTACAGTTTTATTTTATGAAAATATTTTTTCTGCATTTTTAGATGTATTAGCAATGTTAAATAATTCGTAGTTCTTTTTCAGCTAAGTTCATTGATCATATTAGAATAATGCTTTATCGAAATGTAGGTAGTAGGTATAAATAATTTACTATCATTAATTCTAAATTCATTTTGAGAGAAATAACTAATAATTCTACAATTTCATCAATTAAAATATTATTTTATTTATCACATCTTCAAGTCAGTCACAATTTTTTTCTTCATTTTCTTTCACTTTCATTTTTTTTTCCTCAATCCAAACACCTCATTTATGTTTATATCTTTTTTATATTTTCTATTTTCACTCTTATATTTAATACAAATAGCAAACAATTCATAAATATTAATAATTTCAAAGCCACTAATACAACCAAGGAGGTCAAAATCACATACAAAACAATTTTTTTTTTTTTTATAAATAACTCATATTACAACTAAACAACTCACTTCCTAAAACTTTTAAGACTTCTAAGGAAGTTATATACTTTACCTTTTAAAAAGCAAATAAATGAGAAAACATCTAAGAAAGTTAACATTTAAATTGACTTCAACTTACAAAAGAAATTGATTTATTTTCTTCTTCTATAAAACTTTGTAAAAAATTTATTCAAATTTGACCATAATCGTATTGGAATTATTGCCTTCATGGAGGGAGTGAAGACAAAGTTTTTCATTTTGATCATGAAGTAAAAGACTTCCATATGTAAAGAAATTAATGAAATAGGGCTCGAGACCCAAACGGGCCCAATATTGAGCAGGTTGGGAATAAGATATACAGCTTTATCTTCTTGCACCCCATTATTACTAATAGCAACCCTATAATAACAGCAAACTCCATTCTGGAACGTATTTTATGTGTTTTAAAAGCTTACTCCAAAAACCTTGTTTTGAAAGATATCATGTATATTCTGAAGATTTTGTTATGAAGTTTTTGTTTTACAAAATTTTCAGAATATATTTCATGTATTCTTAAAAAAAGCATGTTCCAGAATTTATATTCTATAAGTTTGAAAAAACTTATTTCAGAAGGTTTCCAGAAAAAAATAATATAAAAATTACTTTTATGAAAGATAAAATGATGATTTTAAAAATTATGGAGTCAGGACAGAAATTATGAAAACCAGAGATATAACAATAATTGACACAGTTTCTGATTATTTTCTTTTTAATTATTGAGGCTAAAGCTTCAGGGACACATAACATAATGATGAGTTTGAGATAGATGTAAAAATTAATTTATTTGAATACTTAGTTAGATCTATGAACGATTATTGCTATAATAAAAATATATATTTAGAAAAAAGTTTTGTTAAGACAAATTTGCTGGAAAATAATCTTGAAATAATTAATTTCCTGTGGATGTAAAAGAAAATAGTTTTTACATTAAAAAAAAATAAGAAACTGAAAGGAAACCAATTGTTCAGAAATAATTACAAGTTGCAAATTTTTAGATTGACACAAATAATTTATTTTTCTGCATTTTTTTTTATTAAATCTTAGTTGACGTTCCAAATATACAACTTGTGTTATAAATAGCCTTTTTTTATACATGAAAACAGAAGAAATTTAAAGAGAAAAAAATACTACTTGTTGAACAAGATTAATTTTGAGTGAGGCAGAGTGTTGAAGAATCATATTTCCTTTTTCACTTTCACTTTGGTAATAAAAACTCAAGCAATGGCTCAAATACACAAGGAAAAACTCATGCTTCACCTCTAGTTAATGGCACATTAATTTGTTGAGGAGTGCATTTTGCTTGATTTGGCACAATATACTTCTTTTATTGTGATGGATTATAGAATTAACTAATTCTTTTATTAAGTAAGAAATTAATTAGTTTTTCTATGATCATGGCTTAATCTATAATTGTGGAGAAGTTTTGCATTCTTTCTCCAATTTTCACTGCCAAAAAGTGAGAAAAGGATCAAATAATTAATTCTCTCATTTTCTTCCTCTCTTTTCACCACTATAACTTGGTAAAATAGGATATGTAAATATTTTTTTTCTTGTCTTACAAGACATGTTTCTTTTAAATATTAAATCAAATATTTGTTATCTCACTTTCTCTTCTCATTCTCAACACCTAGAGAGAACAAAAGAGAGAGACTACACTTCTCATCTTTTTCTTTAGTCTATTACTTTTTTTTTTTTTTCAAGGTAAATTTTCCTTCATTTAAACCTTATATTTCATTTATAATTCATTAATTTCTATGATATTTTTCTTTTTTAGATGTTCTCACTAGGAATTTACTTAAATCTCTTCACTTTTAATCACAAAAAAATTTCTTGAGGTAGAGAGTTTATTCCAAACTCTAAAGTTTATCTATATTTTTACTTAAAAATGTTGTCACTATCTTGTTTTAGTTTAAGTATGCGTGATGTTTATTATACAAAATTGATTCCAAAAATAAGTTTCTTAACTATGAAAACGTAACATCTAATCTAAAACACACTTAAAGAGAGCTTCTTAGAGGAAATTAGAACTAAAATTATGTTTTTTGTTGTTAAAAAATTTCAAACGTGTTTTGTTGTTTAATATCGATTTTGCACAATATTTTCTAATTTTTATTATGCATAATGGAGATATCTGAATAATGAAAATTCTAAGTTAGATGACGAGAAATCGATATTAAAATGATATATTGTTTGTTTATTTATATAATGAAATACATGATTTGAGTCAGGCATAAATATGTATTTCAACTAAGAAAAAATATTTCATAATTTTCTAATTTTATTTTTCTAATATATATGTAAAAATTTCACAAACCACAAATATTTTTATTGGTAGTAATTATGTTCAAGCCTGAGATAACTATCTTTTAATCTATACAGTTTAAACTAATTAAAAAAGAGAAGAAGTAAAATTAGTTACATGTATTTGAAAAAAAAAAATTGGAGAAGGCAATTAGAATTTCAAAGCTACAAGTTAAAAGTATTCCAAAATGTCATAGTTTTCTTTTCTCTCTTACAAGTATTTTTAATTCATTAATCTCATTTTCAATATTGTAATGGTCACTAGTGGAATGAATTTCTAAACACGAGATCTTATGTTAATTAACGTATTTTCGACATGTGATATATAATGTAAAATTTGTAACAAGTACGTTAATTTATTATTAAAGGTAAAATATGTTTTATAATAAATATAGAAAACTCAGTCTTAATATAATAAACGGTTTCATTGTTGTACCAATATACAAGAAAATCCAATATTTCAATATCAACTTTAATAGTTTAACTACAACATAAACAATTTATTTACTTTGAATATCAATTAGAAATCTCCATCAAGGCATGATAAACAATCTTTAGATATCTAAACTCAATTTCACTAAGTATTTAAAGTTTTTTTTTATATCTATTTATTTTCTCAAATCTCAAACAAACTAATCATGAGTTTAAATTAACTTTCATGATCTTGAAATCCTTTGTTTTCAAAGGATTATTCTAAAGAGGAAAGAGTTACATATATCCTAAATCACTTCTAAAAAATATGATTCAATAATCAAACATATTATTATAACTTTAATTAGCAGATATTTATATTTTTTTTATCTAATCTCACATACGATAGCTTAAATCTACCCATGACCTTATTCATGCAACGAAATAAAAAAAAAAATAGAGAATTTGAGATCTTAAAAAAAATAAAGAAAAAAAATTAAAATTTTAATTAAGTATATGATTAACTTAATAGCTAGCATCTTGTAATTGACGGTCTTTAAAATAGAAAATGACAAATAATCCTTCAAAATTTTTTAAAAGAAAGTTAAATATAATAGAATTTTGAGATCTAATCCTTTATAATAAAAAAATAAATATTTTATTCTTTATAATTACCCTTATAAACTAAAATAATAACATATTCATTATTCAATTTTCATAAAGTCTCTTTTAGACACAATCAACGAAAAAAAAATTCTAATTTTTCTTACATCACATGTAAATAATTTTCCTATGTATTGAATCTAAAAATTGTTAATTTCTTTAAGAAATAAAGTTCATATATTTTATATAATATTAAAACATTACTAAAAGAAAAATATCACTAGAATCTTATAATTCATGTTTGACTTCAAGTATACCTAACTTTGTTTGACCTTTTAAGTTTTGGTATAAGGTCACTAATATAAATGTAGAAAATGGCAAACAAGAACAACGAAGCATCACTGAATTAATCAATTAAATAAATAAATAAATAGCACGTTCAAGTTTTTATCGTGAACACGCTCAATTTTAACGTACATTGATCTAAAACTATTACTTAATTATGTGTGGCATGTTATTTGATTCTCAGTTTGAAGAAAAAAAAATTCTTTATTTATGTTGTAATAAAAAATTCACAGATATTCCATGGCATTGAAAAATTCGTTTTCATGTATTTGCAATTAAAAACATACGTATTTTTCATGTATAAATGTTAAGCTATTTCTTAATTTTCTGAATTATTTATAATTAGGTATCTGAATTTGTATATAAATTTTAATCGAGTATTTTCCATAGTACACTTTTATGAAAAATTATCTACATGCATATAATAAAGAATGCAGTTTGAGGTACTTAAAATTGAAAAAAAAAAAACAAATTTAGACATTCCATTGAAAAAAAAATTAAAAAATTAAAATTATAAATAAAGTTCAAAGAAGTAATTTAAATAGAAACTAACAATACTTTATTTTTTATAGAGCTAAGTTGATACAAATTTAATTAATTTATTTACATTTTAATCCCCTACTTAATTGATTTGTGGTTTTAATTCATTAACAAAGTTAATTTTGTATTTAATAAAATAATGATTTGATTGGTTTGACTTATGTAAATTTATAGTTACATGTATATTGTATGTTTATTTTTATTCTAAAAACTTAATATTTTGTAGTGAGAATATTTAATATAAGTTTTCTAAAAAATTGTTAATAGTATATTTTTCAATAAATATTATTGAATGTATACATATATGTTATATATATACGTTTTTTTTCCTTAAAAACTAATTGTGGATGTTATTATTTATGACGTTATAGTAAAGTTAATCGTTTTAATGTAAATGTTACTATATATTTATTGTCATCATTACCATTAAACAAAAAATTTACAATAACAATTTAATTAATAATTTAGTTTTTAAAATATTTAATATCAACCAAACTCACAGGTCTTTTATTCTAGTATCATTTTCACAACTTCATTGTTCAAGAACTCTACTAATTTTGTTCATGATATATATACATCTAATTTATATAGAGTGTGGAGAAAAAAACAAAAGAAAACTTGAAATTCAAAAGCTATAAAAAACTCATACTAATAAAAAAAAATTTTAGATTTAGATAAATCTACCTTCAATGGTTTCTTAGTCCAAGACTTTAAAAAAGAAAAAAAAAAGTAAAAGATTGAAAAATAAAAACTTAAAAAAAAAAGTAAAGAATTTAAATTTTAAAGAAATGTGCATTTTTAAAAATAAAGAATACAATTATTTTAATTTTAGTATATAATTTATTAAATTTTATAATCAATTATAAATTTATTAACTTTGGAATCTTATCTTCTGATACTTGTAAAAAAAGTCCTCATACTGAAAATACTTTATGGTAAAGTATAAAATCATCAGTATTATCAAAATTTATAATATAAAACTAGGCTACTAAAACCGTCTTAATTTTAGTATTGAGAGATTTAGATAATAAGGTTAATATCATATATTTAATCTTGTTATCGTTATTGAAGAAAAAAAAATTAAGTAAAACAATCATATATTTATGGCATTTTTATATATTTCCATAATTGGTTAGATGGATTTGATTTGGGTTTGTAATTTTTTCCTCAAAATCAAAATAAACAAAAAAATTGCTTTATTTTTTGTTTTTACAGCAAACTCTGATTTAGTTAAAGTCATCACTTTGATATATGAAATAATTTTTTTATTTCATAAAATATAAAAAATACATATATCTATCACAGTTGCATAAAATTATGATAAGAAAAAGTCGTTAAAAGTATACGAAATTCTTCATCAAATAATAAAAAATCCTATTTATTTGTGGAATAGGCTATAATATTCTATCAAGTAAGGCCTAGAAGAAGGTTATTAAGATTTAGACATTATAAAACTATTTTTTTTAATAAAAAACTATTGAGTTTCTAAAGTTGTAATCTAAAAAAAAAAAAAAAAACAATTTAATCAACTTAGTTTTCTTACAACCCAACTAATGACTAGATCTGAATATCATGTTTATGTTCATACTTAATTCACAATGTGAAAAGAATGTATATTTGTAGTGAATAAACATTAAAGTCTTTAAATATACTTAACTAATAAATAATATAATATATAGTATAATATATATATTTGATTTCAATTAAACAAGGTTTCACATTTATACTTTGTATATCTAATTTTATAGAAAAAAAAAGTATGAACAACACACTATATAATATATATTTATTTTAAAATACACTCTATTATAATTAGTATTTTTTTCAAAACTATAAAATCAAGAAAAACTAGTTAAATAACAAGTGAAACTCCCTCATATTTGTAATATTTAAAAAAAAGAGTGTATTAGCTTGTTTTATTCCTTTTTAATTATTGATATTTTTGGAGATTTTTTTTATATATAGGTTTTAAAACAATATTAATTACTCCTTTAATAATTATACTCTTATTCATTAATTAATTTACATTTATATATTTACTGTGAATAGAAATGAAAAATACAAAATTCTAAACATTTTATTAAGAAAATATATCATGCTTTTTAATTTCATGTGACAACCTTAAAAAAAAAAGGTAAAATTGATTGGACCGTATATTTCATGGAATATATACACTACTAATTTCATCATATAAATTTGAAAGTTGACTTTTTTGGGCATCATCTAGTTGAATCTGAATAGTTTCAAATTGAAATTAAAGAAAATAATGACAAAATAAATTACATAAGTTATAAATTACATAAGTTATTGTTAATAGTTAATTGAAGGATATCGCCGCCGTGTTGCCTCCGTCGGGGAGAAGAGCCACCAAACTACACCTCATTCTCTTTCTCTCTCTCTAACTCACTCTCATTTTCTGATCTATAAATCATCATCTCACTCTAAAATCTCTCTAACAAATCAAAAGGTGAGTTTTTTTCTCTCTCTTTGTTGCTCCACTATTGTGTTTCCTTAGATTTTGCAATTTTTTCTGCACACCCATTTGAGTTTTCTGTGAGTTTGGCTGTCACTTCTTCAAATTTAGCTTTGACCCATTTTCTAGTATATTGTGTTTGATTCACCACTGGGCAGGGATTGGTGGTTGCCAGTGTAATTTGATCCAATTTCTTGAAAATCGCCATGCACCCTTTTTTGTTATTGTTGTTATTTTGCCAAAAAAAAATATATTTTTTTTCAACCAATATTGATTCGGTGAATCCTCATCTGGATATGGAAATCAAGATGGAATCTTGGTTGCTTCTGTTTCTGTTTTTCACTTTATGTGTGTGATTTTGATGAAATGTGGCTCTGTACCCTTTTCTGCAGTGCTTAGTAAGTTTTGAATCTCTGTCCTGAATAGGTTGTTTTCTTCATTCTCAAGATTTTTACATGCAGTGCCGAGCTTCTATTCCTAGTATTAGATTTGTACACTTTCTGTTTATCCAATGAGTGTGTGTGTGTTCCTTGTGTTCCGTTTTATTGTTTGAAAATGATTTTTCTTCTCTATATTGGCTTCTAAGAAAAGTTTATTTTTTAGAGGGAGTTATTGAAGTGGTTGATTGGGACCACAGTGTAATTATGTGACAATTGATGGGTTTGTTTCAGAAAACCTGGTTGAATTATAATCTGATCTGACCATGAAACTTAGATCCTACTTCTATAGAATTGAAATCTGATTTGTTCTTTGACTTGTCTAATTCTGGTGATTGGATGTGTTGAATGAAACTTGGTTAGTTCTTGTGCTGAAAAGAAGTGAGAAACATGTAATCTGATGAAGAGCTATTTGTTTATTCAGAGCATAGTTTGGTCTATGAAGAACTGAAGGAGGTTTCAGGTCCATGATATTTTGAAATCTCTCTGGAATAGGAAGACCATGGGACGAGCTTCAACATTACTTATAATTTTTTTAGTTCTTGGTTCTTCCTTTGCCACCTATAATCTGGTAACAATGCTGAGACACTATGGATCTTTGGAAGGTGTAGCTGGTGGTGATGGTAAATTGGGTTTTGACCCCATAATTGAGATGCCTGATCATGTAAAGAATCGGAAGACATCTAAAGCACCCTTTCATGTGGCATTAACGGCCACAGATGCTCCATATAACAAATGGCAATGCCGTGTCATGTATTACTGGTATAAGCAACAAAAGAAGTTACCTGGGTCAGAGATGGGAGGATTCACTAGGATTCTACATTCTGGAAAATCTGACAACTTGATGGATGAAATTCCTACTATTGTGGTTGATCCTCTTCCATCAGGCTTGGACCGGGTGAGTTACTGTCATTTTCTGTTGTATTTTTCATAAGTTGTTTGCTATTTCCTTTTAATTCAGCTGTTTGGCTTAATAATATTTTAGTTGGTGTTAGAATTGACTGTGATATATACCATGATCACTAAATCTATGTACATGCTTTGTGCTCAAATCTTCAAATTTGATAAAAAGGGTGTGGTTTTTGAATGTTGAAAGAAGTGAAATCTTAGAAAATGACTTGGTGTCAGTGAAATAATTCAAAGAATGATATTGAAGGGAGGAAAGTTAATAGATTGTTTCTAAGATGCAATATATGTTTGGAAATGATTGGCATGCTTGAATTTCTAGTGGCCACACATAATAGAAATGCAAACTTAGGGAGGTCTTTTCCTTCTTTCTTTTCAAGATGAATATATTAGAAGCTTGATACTGGAGAGTTCATTCTTCAAATGTTTGCTGGGTCATGAGGTTCAACTGTTTGAAAAAAAAGTAGACATGATTTAGAAGTTAATGTGCAAATAATGTCAACTGCTTGACACATACTTGAGGTTTTTTTTTTTTTTTGGCTTCTCTGTCCACATTTTTGTTCCTCTTTAAAGTATTTGTTATTCATGTTTTGAACTTTTGGTAAATAGTCAATAATTGAATGTCTCACTCTGATGTTCTTTATTTATTTATTTTGCTTTTCTTTACTATACACAGTTTAGATGTTGTCTGATGCATTGCATAATCTGTTTGCAGGGATACATTGTTCTGAATAGGCCATGGGCCTTTGTTCAATGGCTGGAAAAGGCTAAAATAGAGGAAGAGTTAGATCTCTTATACTATCAGAATTGTGATCTATTGTTTTTGTTTTTATTTTTTTTCCATAACAATAAAATGTGACCTAGTTACTTTGCTTTTGATGCAGATATGTGTTAATGGCAGAGCCTGATCATATATTTTTACGCCCTCTGCCAAATCTGGCCTACGGAGGAAATCCAGCTGCTTTTCCATTTTTTTACATCAGACCTGATCAGAATGTAAAAATCATAAGGAAGTTCTATCCTGAGGAATATGGACCAGTTACAAATGTTGACCCAATTGGCAATTCTCCTGTAATTATCAGAAAGGTAGAATCTCTTCCAGAACTGTTCCTGTAGAATTCTTCATCAGTGTATATAAAAAATGATTTTTTGTTGATGATCCTATATGTCAGATTGTGCCACTGCGGTAGTAGCCTTGAGTTGGGTTAGAAGATAAAAAATGCATGATTTCTTTGGATATTTGAGAGACCAGGAATCTCCTCAGTCTTTAAGAGATGATTTTTCTCTCTTCTACTGTCTCAAAAACTTTCTCTATTTATACCCATGCAATATGCCTTATCTCTTCTACTATCTCAGCCTGCATAGTGGAGTTATTAACCATTCCACCTCGTTAGGTAGGTTACTTGGGCAGGCTGAGAGTTATTAACCATTCCACCTTGTTAGGTAAGTTACTTGGGCAGGCTGAGATGGTAGGAGAGATAAGACATATTGCATATTGCATGGGTATAAATAGAGGAGGTTGAGAGAAAAACTAATCCTCCTACTCTTTAAGAGAGTTTAAAGGAAATAAACACAAAGCTTATATTACATTTCATTCAACTTGTTTTAAAAGGGTTAGATGAGTACATATTTATAATATAATAGGAGATGGAGAAACTTTTTTAACTTTTCCATGTGGCACTTCTAAGATATCCTAATTTAGACATATACTCATGCTCTTGCATGAGTACTTATTTGTTTTCTTTTCAGGATTTGATAGCAAAGATTGCTCCCACTTGGATGAATGTTTCTTTGAAGATGAAAGAGGACCCAGAGACCGATAAGGCTTTTGGATGGGTGCTAGAAATGTATGTCTTACCACATAACTGATAAATGTTGCAGATATTTTTCTTCTAGATGAGGTGCTGAAACTGATAGTTTGATGCTTTATGTTAATGGTTTTGTTCTTCTTGTTGAACCAAGGTATGCTTATGCTGTTGCATCTGCTCTGCATGGAGTGAGGCACATTCTGCGGAAGGACTTCATGCTACAGGTTTGGCATAACACCACGTTTCTGGATGTGGTGTTTAATCTGTGTGTTATCAGCTCAAGTGGGTATCAAATATGACAAACATACCCAACTTCTCTTTTCTTGTCTGTGACTTTTCAGCCCCCCTGGGATCTTGAAACTACCAAGAAATACATACTTCATTATACTTACGGCTGTGACTACAATATGAAGGTAAATCATTTCATAGTTGTGATCTTCAAACATTTGCCATAAATTTGCATTCCGTGAACAAATATCTGAACTTGTCACATCTATTATGTATTTCTCCTGGTTGTCTCACTAGTGTTTCATTATGGTCAGGGTGAATTGACTTATGGCAAAATTGGTGAGTGGAGATTTGACAAAAGGTCACATCTTCGAGGACCTCCACCAAAAAACTTGCCTTTGCCCCCACCAGGGGTTCCTGAAAGTGTGGTATGTTATGACTTGCTGCCTATTGGTTTAAGCACTTTATCCTATCTTATTGGAATAATATGTAGCTAGAACAGCTTTCCTTGATGGATGGAACTTAACATAAAACTCACATAAGATCCTACAACATACTTATTTCCATTTTACTTACAGAAGAATGAGAAGAAAATGACATTTTTTTTTCCAATGTGAATCAGTAATGAAAGCATTCGTATCTTGGAAGTTTGTTCACTTATATAGTCACTAGTGGTGTGTAAGCTCGGACATGCCGTGTATGACACTTATTGGACATTGACAAGACGCTTACAACATATATTGGTGAAATGTTTATTTCAAAAGGCATTTTCTTGGATATCTGACCAATCTGATACAGTTCTAATACAATAATTTTTTAAAACTCATAAATTTATT
>Ga0099824_1003496_pt1 | contig 22925 bp, 13 predicted proteins | sample SiratrowhiteBW_FD_76837 | JGI IMG/M metagenome (GOLD analysis project Ga0099824, IMG submission 76837) | Root nodule microbial communities of legume samples collected from California, USA - Siratro white BW | ecosystem: Host-associated > Plants > Roots > Nodule | place: USA: California... | reverse complement strand
GCAACACTTCACCGTAAACTGCAATCACAGTTCAAAACCTAGAAATTTCCCAAACCTAAACCAAGTTGCAACGGCGACGTACAATAATAAAATTTACCTAGGCGTTCCTCCTTGGTTTCGTTTATGAGACCCTTCTCTGTTTTTCCTCAATGTCAAGGTCGCAGCTTCTCCTACGATTCAACGTTCCTCACCATGTTTTTCTCGTCGTCGTCGCCCTCCACCGCTCCCAACGGCCGTCGAACGCAACCAAAGGTTCTTCGTTTTTCCCTCAAAGAACCGCGTAGCACCCTTTTCCCTCATACACAGCTTCTCCTACGAACCACAAAACACCCAAAAACCTTTGGTTTTCCCTCACGCAGATTCTCTTCGTCGTCGCCCTCCACCCCTCCAATGGCCGTCGAGCGCAACAAAGTTTCTTGCTTTTTCCCTACAACCAAGCACGAAGTACTCAAAGGTTCCTCCTTTGATTTTCAAATACCAGGCGCGAACCACCTTCGTATGTTTTGCAAAGATTTAACAATCATACCATACCCCTGCCATTTATCATTTATGCCTCTAGTGCCACGTCATAAAAAAATGACGCATCACAGTTGTAATGTGGTTGTAATCCACGTGGGGTTGGCAAACAAACATTTTCCTTTCTATTATTGTGCCTTTTTTTTTTCACAAAGAATCCATCACTGCAAATCCTCATCAATAGTATTATCAGTTTTGAACATTTATTGATGAATCCACATGATTCTCGATGTTCATATGTTGTGCCATTTTTCTTCTTGTTGGTTGGATTGGAACCTCGTTAGCAACTTCATCGGTTATGTTTTTCGATGTGATCTGTAGATAGTATGGGACAAATGGGTGTTGAAATCGAATCAATAAAAAAAAATATTTTTTTTAAAAATGAATTTTATATAAATTCGGTTAATTTTAATTTTAATTTTAAATTCAATATAAATAATCTAGATACAACGTTTATTATATTTAAATTTAAATAAAACATTATATATTTAAAGTCAATGGGTAACTATCAAATATATATGAAAATATTATTGAAAAAGTTATTTTAAGTTTTGTTATATCTTCTATACAATTATTAAAACAAGATATTAAATTTATATTATAATCTTTAATTATGAAATTATGTAGTTTATTTATAAATGTATACGAGAAAAAAATTGAAACAATTATAGAAATAAAAATCATAAAATATCTACCTATTTAAATATTTTTCATCATAAAATATTTAACATTTAAAAAACGTCAACGATTGTTTAAAAAAATTATTTTACAATTTTTTTCAAATTGATTTTATACAAAAAAAGTCTAACAATTTTGTACGAACCAAAACAATAAAAAAAATATTTAAACTAAAACAACAAATGATTAGTTTAATTTGATTTATATTTTATAGTAAATTGAAATCCAACTTAACTATATTTCATTTTTGTACATGGATTTCGCTAATTATTGGTTGAAAAACTGAACTAAATAGACTCTACCCTAATGCGCAATGATAATTTTAACTCCTTCTCCAGTGTATGAATAACCACAAAAACATAAAAAAGAAAAAACATAAAAATGTATACCTTATACCAATTTTCCTTAAACTTGTCTAGGTATGAGATCATTCTTCACATAAATTCATTCAAACTTCAATCTAGTTTGCTTGTTAATTTAATGATAGTTTATATAAACAAAATTAGTTATTATTTATGAGTTCACTTTCTTAGATATTCTAACTGAAAAAAAAAAATATGTAAGAGGTGGGAGAGAGTTGGAATGAAAATTTCAGGACATTGTTGAAGAGCAATAGCCAATAGTGGGACCCAAATTTCTTATTAAAAACAATAATTTAATAATTAGGGATTAATGATTTGAGGGTTTTGGCGGTTAGGGTTTAGCTTGAGAACTTATAAGAGAGAGAAAGTAAAATAAAAAAAGAGTTAAAAGCACACGCTACAGAACAAAGAGTAAAACAACGTTATTTGAAGCGGCAGGCACGGTTTCGTTTGGGTTTTCTTCGTTTCCTTTCATTTGGTCACACATTCTCTCTTTTTCGCGCTTTCAACCTTTCGTTTATGCACCCATTGGTACGCTTTCGTAATTTCTTCTCTTTCTTTCTTCTATTGCCTTCTTTTTCTCAATTCGCGCTTCACACCTCTGCGATTCTTAGGTTTCCTCGTCTTTCTTCTGAATTGGGGGTTTTGGTTTTCTGTTGCCCTAATTTCATCGCATTTTTTCCGGAATCGGACGGGTTTTTTTACCGATTTTATTGAGGGTTTATGTGGGTTTTTCTTTCTCAGATTTGCCTCTGATGTCAATGTTTGGTGATATTAGACGTTTAGTTGTTTAGTTTTTGGTTTGGATTTCAGTGACCTGTTTTTTGCTAGGGTTACTGGGTGACGGTGATTGGAGTGAGGGATCTTGATTCTAGGGTTTGTTAAATGTGTTTTTTCTCATGGTATGTAATGTAACAGTTGGAATAGTTTTTTTTTAAGTGCTTGTGTGTCTCCAATGTTCTAAAGTGGGATTTTCTTTTAAATAGAACTTTTGGTGGTGTTCCTTAATGTTATGAACTATTAATGTTTGAGTTTCCTACTTGTTTATAATGAACTTTGATTGTGAACATTACTTGTGTTGGTAGTTCATGAATCACTGGGTAGTATTCACATTGGGGGATTTAACAGTCTATTAGCAAGAAAAATTTGAGGCGAAATTGCTCCGAATTTTGTGATCATTTAATATTTTTTGAAAATTAATAATTTATCCAATTTTAGATTGGATAATTATGTGGTACTCCCACCAATGACAAGCTAAGTTCATTTTCTTGTGTTCTGGGGGAGCCTGGATGAACGAAAGCCTTTCAGTGAAAGAAGAGAGGCTTTCGGTGAACAATCACCATGGCATGTAGGACTTGCTGTCTGTGGCTTTACTCCTCTTGGATATATATGAAACAGCAGGTTAATGCTGTATGAATTTTGTTTATAATCATACTTTATTGAACTTGTTAAACATGCCATATAATGAGGAATTTAAGATTAAATTAACATTTGACATCCAAAGAAGTACTCACCAAGCATTTGGGTTGTTTCCTTAAATTTGTTTTGTGTATATATCGTGTTTGATTGCACTCACAATTTCTGATGTGCTTCTTCTGGAGTGTGCAGAAATTGTGAGGACAATTAGGACTCAACTGAAGGAATGGAACCGTGGGGTGCTCATCATCGAGTCATGTTCATTAGTCCGCATGAGGAAGATGGAACTCCTTCTGATACTTCTAAGGGAGACGATTCAAATGATGAAGAAGAAAAAATCATCAAAGTTGAACCTGCCTTTGTGCCAGAAATTAAGAAAAGGAAACGCCTTAGCCTTAGTCAGCTTAAAGAGGTGAAGGGAGAGTCATGTGGGAAACAAAGCAATAGCAAGGTTAAAAAAAAGAAGAATGAAAGTAGGGATAGATGGTCAGCTGAGAGGTAAACAAAATGTGATATTCTTTTTGTTATCTTCCTTATTTCTGTCATATAAAAATGTAATATCATGTACTGTAGGTATCAGTTGGCTGAGCAAAACATGTGGGAGGTACTAAAGTCTGAAGGGGCGACATTTGATAACCCAATAACCCGACCTGCACTAAGACTAGCTGCTCGGAAACACATTGGTGATACTGGACTTTTAGACCACTTACTGAAGCACATTGATGGTAAAGTGGCACCTGGAGGTACCGAGCGATTCCGAAGATGGTTCAACACCAATGGAATAATGGAGTATTGGTTAGAGAGTGCTGACCTGGACAAGGTGCGCCAGGAGGCTGGTGTGCAGGACCCTTACTGGATACCACCATCTACGTATAGGGCAGGCAGTGCACCCTCTCAGAATACTGATTCTTCTGGGGAATTGAAACAGCTTAAAATAGAATTGGCGCAAATGAAGAAGTATTGGACTTGGAAGCTGAATATCTAATAATTTTGTATGGATGCTATTCTATTTTCTTTAATGAATTTATTTGTATTGCAGAGATATGCATGAGCTCATTTCCATGAAGGAAGAAAAAAGTGATATTAATATGATGGAGGTGAATGTTAAATAATTTATTAATCCGATGGTTTGATGTCTCTTAATGTACTGTGATGTTTAGTGTTGAGTTGCAATGGCAGGAGACCTACAAGGATTTTGTGAAGTGGAAAGCTATGACTGACCATAGCCTAACTGAAATCGTTAATTCTTTGAAGTGTGTGCAGGTATCTAGGAAGTATATTACTATAACTTTGTCATCCTTTTAGGATTTAATGTCATATTGAATATTTTTCTTTTAGTTGATTGATTCCTTCACTTAATTGATCTCTAGCACGTAAGTGTTTTTAGCCCTGTGAAAAGGGGTAGAGAGGGCCTAAGAGGAAATTATGTAATGGGATCTCATGGTGAATAGTGTTCATGTAAATTAGTTTTTAACTAAGCCCAATTGTGTAATATCATTTAGTTGATTTCTTCTATTGAGATAAGACTGTTGCTGTTTATGATGATGTTGAAGATGTGACCACTGGCTCACTGTAGTTCATATATTGACAGGGGAAGTATGGTGAATTGGTGATTTGGAAAACTAAAGTTGAGCAACAACTTGTGGAAATAACTAATAAATTGAATGATCTTCAAGCATCTAGGGAGTGCACCACTTTTAGTCCTTCAGAAAGGTGGAAAGATTGGATAGAAAGCACCAACCTAGACAATATTCAGGAAGATGCATTTGCAACTTGGATTGGGAATCCAGAACTACTTAATGTCCCACAAGAGGTTATACCTGAAGATCCCAACACGGCCATAACAACACAGCCACCCAATGACGAACTGACTAAGAAGAGGTAAGTCAATCTTTTTAGTACCCCCTCCCTTTCTACTCCTTTGAGGTGGAAGACCAAGGAGGGAAAAATATTAGTACTTTTATTCTAGTATACCTCATTTTTTCCCCTCAAAATAATAGCGATGTACTGGAGCTGGAACCTCTTAAAATAGAAGATCAACCCAATGTGACTCCGGATTCTTCTACAACTGTTAATTCGAAGTCAGACCTTGACAACTCACTGATTATGTTTCAGGTGATGGTGACAGTGTGTACAAGCCACTTGTAATATTTTAAAACTTTGTATTTATTTTAGCACAATGTCTTGAATATTTATGTTTTCTCACAGGAAATGTTTATGGATTTATACAAATGGAAAGAAAAAATGGAACAGCAGCTGATGGAGGTGTCAAATACTGTATATGGTATGCTGGCAATGAAGTAGGCATCACTCCAAAGTATCGAGGCTAGGATAGGATTATAACTTCTTTCATGTTTTTCTTTGTTACTCTTAAAACTGGTAGAGTTTAGATATTGTACAGCATTAACAATCTGATCCTGAAAATCTATGCCAACCACTAAGTTCACAGAAGAGGTTGAGTCTCGCCCTGCTGGCCGAGCTGCAAATTGTTGATATGTCTGACTGGCCTTTTACAGTATACTTGGTTATGACTTAAGGTAGGTCTTCAGTGGAATTGAAATTGGTTGTTCTCAGGACTTGGGTAATATTATGAGTTCCTTTAGTATATAGGTCTTTTAGGTGGTATTTAACGTATTAGCTGGAACTATCTTCTTAGAGAACCTGTACTTATTTGGGAAATTGCAATATTGATATATCAAATTTCTACAATATCGTTCTTAATTTCAAAATATATTCTTTTGTTTTACCTTTGCTATCTACTGTCGTTATGCCGTCATGGAAAATATAGTGGACGTTAAAGAATCTGTGAATATGTACAAATATCTTTGAATACTTTTAAAAGATATAAAAAGAATCAATTTAACTATTTTTGGTTAATTTTTCTTTACATAACTTGTAAGATATCTTATATCTTGAGAAAGAAAATCGTTTGTTTTATCCAAAAATTATTCTCTAAATATTCCAGAAGGAAATTCTGAAGTATAATTTAAATAAAGTTATATTTCTGAACACATCCTATATGGATGTATCTGTGTCCCAAAGACATTTAAGTATATTATTATGTGTTTGGGTATGGTGGGTGGTATATTCATTTTCATTCCATCAATCAGCGGGTATATGTTTTGTCTTTATCTATGTAAAAAATTCATATTTAATTTTAATTATGTGCATAAACTTATTAAACAAGTGATAATAATTACATTATTATAAATAAAATTTATCTTTGGTTGAGTGAATTAAAGAAATCTGTAACAAGGCAAAACACAAGTTTCTATATCAATTCTTTTTTTTTTTTATTTCCATCTTGGATCAAGTTCTTTATTAAGTTCCACTAACACCAAGACATCTTGAGTTTATGGATTTGCTGGATTAGTCTTTTTTGGATTATGGATCAGTCATCAGTCTGATTCTTGGTTGAATCAATAGACCTAATCTCTTAGATCATCTTTCATAATGATAAAACTACATCAACTTCAGAGGAAAAAAAAGAAAAAAAAAACATTGTTTTTATTTTTTAAGATTTTCCAAGAACGTTCTATTGAAAAGAAAAAAAAAATACTTTTAATCTAGTGTAATAAGAAACCTCTTAACTTTAATTATTTATTTTTATTTTTATTTTACTTTTAAAGTTTTTTTAGAGTTTTGTTGGTTATAACAGTATTTTTCATCGAAGAATATTTAAATATTCTTTTGCATTTTTTTCACACAGTTGAACTCACATTTGAACTCACATGTTCATATTAATAAAAAATTTCTATTATTTCTTCTTTCATTTATTTTTTCTTATCATTGGCCGTTATTGTTCTTATTTTAATTTTCATTCATCTCTTTTTTTTTTTTTTTCCTGCCCATCTCTACTCTCCCAATGAAGTTACAAGCATGAAGTGTTGTCATATATTATCACACAGCATTGACAAATGTGTTGTATCTTGATTTTTGTTTTTGAATTTTAGCAAGTACCAAAAATAAGCTTGAATTGGTGGATCAAAAGCATTTGGCTTGAAAAAAATGCAACAAAATGGTAGTTTTTTTTTTTTCAATTTTACATTCTGTCTTTGAATAAATTCGACAGATCGTCGCATTTCTGAGTTGAAAACTAATGTTGCTGCTCTCGAGCAAGGAGATCTTCCAATTATCGAATACTTTACCAAGCTTCGAACCATATGGGACGAGTTGGATAATTTTCGGCCTAACCTAGTTTGTGTGTGCAAAACCAAATGTTCCTGTGATGTTCTTGCTAATATTGCACAGAGGAAAAGAGAAGACCAGGCTATGCAATTTCTAAATGGTCTCAACAAACGTATTCTAATATAAAGTCTCATGTTTTGTTGATGGATCCAATACCTGCCATAGCCTAAACTTTTTCGTATGTTTCCCAGAAAGAGAGGCAACAAGGGAACTTTTATTCAAAATAAAGTAAAGGTTAATAATGCAAACTTTATTAATTTTGTTAATGCTCAGTGGTCATGGAAGTCATACGGAGGCAGTGTGCGATAGAATGCACGATTTTCCCAATCAAGAAAATAAAAATATGAAAGGCAAGAAGGTGTGTGTTCATTGTGGAAAGAGTGGCCACACAATTGACATATGCTATGGAAACATGGTTTTCCTCTTGGATACAAATTTAACAATTCCAGAAACAGTATCAATAACATAGGAACTGTTCGAGAAAATGCAGGAGAGATTCTGCTTTGGTGAATCAAATGATTTCAGATTGGCACAACAACAATACTAGACCCTCATGAGTCTAATTCAGAAATTTGGAACTAATAACAATGTTGATTCAGTACCTGCACACATCAACCAAGTTGAATCTATCAACACTTACATTGGTCAAAATTGCAGCATTGGTCAAAATTCCAATATGAATGGTAAGCATGATGGTAAAAAAAATTTGTTAAAAATTTTAGCAAAAATAAAGAGTGCTGAATTATTGATTCAAGAGCTATAGATTATGATCATCATGTATCTTACTCCTTAAAAAAATTTCTGCCTTATAATACTATTGTGCCTATCTTTGTTAAGCTCCCTAACGGAAAGGATGTTAATGCAACTCATAAAGCAACTGTTAAAATTGTTGGAAAACTTTTTTGCAAGATGTTTTATACATATATAATTTTAGCTACAATCTGATTTTTGTTTCTAAATTAATATCTAGTTATAATCTTGAACTTATTTTCTGTTCAAAATCTTGCATAATACAGGATATAAAGACCAAAGAGAGGATTTGTATAATTGAAGTTGAAGCTGGATTATATGCTACGAAATAATCTTTCATGTTGTTTAAATACTACCACTCTAAATTACATTCCTTATATATGACACATGAGAATGAGGGGCATTTATGTGTTGAAAGGCTTGAGATAATGAAAAAACAATATCCTTTTGCTAATACTTGCCATTTGATTAAGCAAAGAAAACTTCCTTTTGCTAATAGTAAATCTCGCACTACTTGTAAATTTGATCTTATACATGTTGATATATGAGGGCATGTTCTAGTATTTCAATGAATGGTAATAAATATTTCTCGACTATATTGATGATCATACTCGTTTTACTTGATTATTTCTTTCAAAGAATAAATCTGAAGCTAGGAAATGTTTGATTGATTTTGTTGAATATATTATGACTCAGTTTCAGAAAATCATTAAAAGTATACAATCTAATAATTTTGTAGAATTTAAAATGGATAGTTTCTATTATTCTCATGGCATAATTCATCAAACCACTTACATTAAAACCCCTTAACAAAATGCTATTTTTGAAAGGAAACACCAACATATCTCCTTAATGTAGTTAGAGCCTTATTATATCAAACTAATCTTAATGAGCAATTTTGATATTATGTTATTAAACATGTTATTTTTCTAATAAACAGAATTCTTACTCCTTATCTTGATAAACTTTCTCCTTTTGAAAAAATGTATGATAAGTTGTGTGATATTTCTAAAATGATGAAGGTTTTTGGTTGCCTTTGTTATTATTGCAGATCAAAAGAAAGAAGCTTGACCCGAGAGCTAATCATGGACTAAATTTGATTAATCATAGCATAGAAATATTTAGAAATGTTATCTTCATGAAAATATTTTTTCTTATCATGATCATAAGCAAAAAGGTATTTCTTTTCAAAAAAACCTTTTTCTCTCTATGAAAGTTTTGAAAATGTTTTAAATGATGATGAAAATATTTATAGTTATAATGAAAATCTTCATACTCTGAACGTAGATCAAAATAGGATTACTAATGATTTGAATCAGGCTTATGGACATGTTACTGTGTTAAAAATCCCCCTTCATATCTCAAAAATTATCAAGTAATAATTAATTCAACCAAAAGTGAAAAAGCCTTTTGTAGCAGGTATCTAATTTCTTCATATATGTCTTGTGACAGGTTATTCTAATTTTAAACATGTTATGTTTGCAATTCACATGGATCATGAGCCTAAGAGGAAGCCTATAAGTACATTCATTGGAGGAAAGCTATGAGTAATGAAATTAGTGCTTTAGAGAATAATGATACTTACTGTGACTAATCTGCCTCATAATAAATCTGTCATAGGACGTGGATGGATATATAAAATCAAGAGAAATCAAGAGAAAAGCTTATGCTAGCATAGATAGGTATAAAGCTAGGCTTTGTTGCTAAAGGATACACCTAACTAGAAAGTCTAGATTTTTTTGATACTTTTTCCCTTATAGTAGCTAAGTTAACCACATGTTAATAATGCTTTCTTGTATGGAGAATTGTAGAAAGAAGTGTATAAACAAATTCTTCTAAATATGCACTAAAACTCAATTGGCCAGATAGATTAAATAAATTTCAACATGGACTAAGACAAGCTAATAGACAATTGTATAAAAAATCTTTTACTTTTTTTTTTCAAAATATTATACTCGGTCAAACGTCGATCATTCTCTATTTCTTAAAAATAATAATTCTAATATTATTCCTTTAGTTTATGTTGATATATTAGAAATAACGGGATTTAAGAAATAACGGATTCGATGTACTAGAAAAACAAACACTGAAATCAAAAAATTTAATTATTTTCTTAAATTTCAATAATAAAATATTATTTTTTCTCATCTTATTACTATTAACCAGACCATCCGTTTGACCTACAAAAGGGCGTTTTAGCCTTACTTAACACTTAGATCTCAGTCTTACTTATACTTCTCCAATACTTAGTTTATAGATCCATGTTTACTGGATTTCGAAAGAGAAAGTGTGGAAGACTCTTCAAAGGACGAAATTGCCATTTTCTTCAGAACCAATTTTTGGATCGCAATCGATCAAGTCTGGGTATTGAAGAATGTATGTACTTTTAACCTAGTATCTAATGGTGGTAGCCTAAAGGTGTTTTTGTTTGGTTGGACTTAAATTTATTTTACAGTTTTGTTCATGTTCGGTCTTTTGCCAACCTCCTTTAATAACAATTAGATATAATTAAACAAACCTCTTATAGATATGTTTTACACCGTTTCATTATTTGGTTTATAATTAATAACTAAATTTAAAATTTTTGAACTGTATATTTTGGAAGCATCCTAACACTAAAACAGAACCCTTCTTACTACTTCACCAAATGACTTTATCATGATAATAAATTGCTTGCACAATGCTCGTGGTTGTTTGATAATTACCTAGCATCCAATTGATTAAGAATAATTTGAAATTGATTAACAATATTTTGGAAAGGATCATCTAATTACTTAGTATTCATTTGATAATATCGACCACTTGACAATCGTTCAGATTTCAATTATCTAGACTTAACATCTTTAAATAATCTTACCCTTCAATCAGTTTCATTGTTCCAACAAACTTAGTTAAACCTTCGATCATCCAGTCAACATCCAGTCATCATTTTATTTTTATGTTGTTTTTAAAAATAAATTAGTGAATGAAACATAGCTTTATCGAAACAAACAATCTCGTTAAAAACCTTAAGATGTTTTTGAAAAAAAAAAAACTCAGAAAAATAATGTCACACTTTTGTTTACATAACTTCAACTGATATAAAATGTAATTTTGTTGTGTTCGGTGTCTGAGGGATTAGACTCCGTCCAACGTCTCTAGCCTGTATGCTCCCACGCCTACAACTTCTCCTATTTTGTACGGACAACCTATTAAAGCTTATTCTCGATCAATTTGGGTTGCACTTTTCATAATACGAGGTTCAATACCTTAAAATGTCTTGATACAACGTTGCTCTTATGTTTTGGCTCCACTCGTCGTTTCAAAGCTTCTCTTCTTATTTTGGCACACTCCATCAATCCTATTCAAGTTTGCTTGAATACTCTCCTCTGAGTTTGTGAGGAAAAACTTGGCGACTCGAAAAGAAGACTCGAGTATTTCGATCAGTATCATAGCATTGGACCCAAATGGCGTTTCTCGTGTAGTAGGACCACGACACCCTTAGGACTTCATTTGACTGTCCAGCTTTACTTGCTTGTAACCTTTTTCTTCAAACCTCATTATATTGCCCTATTGGGCACCGAGGTTATTGGTGTTATAGGGATGTGAAAACTTGCTATACGTCGAGGTTGTGGCACACTTACTTGACTTGGTTGTTTACAAATTGCATATCGTTGTCTATATCAAAAATTTTGGAACTCTAAATCTGTATACGATATTCTTGCAAAGCTTTGAACTTCTAAGGCAAGATTTTGCGTCAATCCATTTTCAATCCGTTCTGTAAAATACTTTACCACTTGTAAGAACTTTAGTTTGGAAAAGGTCCTAAAATATCAACTCCCATATATGAAAAAGTCATGAACTATTTATAGAATGTATGATTCGGACTAGGAATAACTTTGTATGATAGTTCTCATCTCCCAGTGTAGCTTCCAAATATTCCCTTTCTGTCAATACTCGATCTGCCTATGAAGGAAGACCTATCTTACTTAACATTTAGATCTTAGTCTTACTCAATACTTAAATTTAATGAACACTTAAATTATACTATTATGGGGTATTCCCTCACTATGTACTTAATTGGTTAGGGACGATCTCAAGTCCAGGACGATACATTATCAATAAAGAAACATCATTGATAAAAAATTGTTATAAAAATAACAAATTTAGTGTGCATACTTTGTAATAATATTAATATATAAAACCTTTCACGTTATCCGTATTTACTCTAAGAATTAACATTGAAGAATGCAGACTAATAACTTTAGTTTGTTTTGGTTTAATTATAACTTTAGTTAAAATTAAATTGTACCCGTTGGACCATACGAGCTAATGCATATAATCAAAAGATAAATCATTTACTAGATGTTTTTATCAAAAAAATAATCTATAATTTATCTTTATCATAATTCTGAATGAGTTCATTCAAACCAAACCAAATCAATAATTGAAATATAGCAATTCAATGTAAATTATGTAATTTGGCCATGCGGTGAGGGGATGACAAAAATTGCGCTTTCATTAAAGAATAAATATGCAACACATACTCTAATCGGTGATGTATGCCACATTCATGATTTTGAAAGCAACCTCTTGAAGTTTCTCCTGTAGAAGAAAATTAATAAGCTATCGGCTCCAATAAAGATGACATCATGTCAAACCTTTGCATTAGAACTTGCATGATAAATCAAATGAAACCTTCGACAAGATTTTAGCCACGCATTGAGTTCGATTGGAGTTTAATTTTCACTTCATCGTAGCAAGCTTGAAGATCCCTGAACTCGTCAGTATCGGAAAAGCTCACGGCCTGAATATACAAGTTACAGATTATAAAAACTTTTAGGGAATGGGCAAGACAAGCAAACAAGCTAGATTTAAATACAAGTGAAGAGAGTAATGTTTCTTGACTTTTTTTCAACCCTTAACTACACAAAAATTAATTATCTCACCTGTCTGATGACATTCTTCAAGTGCATCTCAGCCGTAGCCAATTGTTTAATACTACCACTAGATGAAAAAATTTCCACGTACACCTGGCAAAGCTCCAAAGATGCTTTTGCAAACTTTTTGAAGCGATCTCGGTCCTTCCATGTGTCAGATCCCTGAAAGAATACAATCAATCATAGTCGTGAATAGGATATGAAAATTGTCGCTACAGATGCATAAGGGATTTCAAAGATTGCTCTCGATAATCAATAAATAATAACATTGCTTGGTCCCCGGTTTTGTTAAAACTACAGAAAGCATCACATCGATGAACAAGAACACTGCATGTGAATGTTTATTTGAATATCTATATCGCCGTAGCATTGTAACTGCAGAGATCTTCGATGTGAAACACTGGTTTACAAGTCTTATTCTTCTTGTGTACATACACAATCCAAATTAACACTATTCTTTCTTGCGGTTATAATTCTAAAATAAAAATGTCAATAAATGACGAAAGAAACACTTTATGATATAAATAAATTTAAGTGAAGTGCTTTCTATATTTCTTTTTATTATATTTTAAGGTTTTGTTACGTAGAAATTAAGAAATGTAATAGTTTTTTTTATCCTAAAACAGTTATAAAGTTTTCTATTTTCCCTTTTTTTTATTTTTACATTATAATGAACGTGTGTGTATAAATTGAATAAAGATTAGGTAGAGAATAAGAATATAATTAATAAAAAAGTCATTAACGTTATCTTGAACACAGATAGATAAATGAAACCAATATCTTCCAAAATCGAACAATTAAAAAGGAATGAAGGAGCATTTTACGATAAGAAAATAGACTTACCTGGAGTGACCTAACTTGCTTTAATAGGGCTTCAGAACACATAGTGAGATCTCCATTAATTCTGTGCCATTTGGCATATAAGCCCCAGATATCAGGTCCACATCCACTCCCACTTTTAACTATCTGCACCAGAGTATTAAATATTTTTGTTTATTTTACTTGTAGAATAGACAACACTCAATTGCACTCTCATTCTGTCACTGGCATTCTAACAGTTGGATGCAATTTACAGTTAAGCGCACAAACCACTTTAGCTACCTTATCAGTGGGTTGTGATTGTTCATCAATCGCTACACCTGATTAGGTAGAAGGGATATAGGAAAACAGGTTCTTGATAGAATTGAGTACCTGTTGTAAAACCTTTCCAAGTAAAAATAATAGTTGTTCAGTTTCACGTGATCTTCCTGCAACAGATACTTGCTCTTGATATTCTGATCCGGAATCGACAACGCAGAATTGATCTGCTTTAGGCTCATTTTCAGTTATCAAAGGAGGCACATTGCTTGTTGAAACCCGCTTTTCCACCTCCGTTGTGATTCTTTCCAATAATTCGGAATCTACTACCTTATTATTGGTCATGTCCAAAATCATCTGGACAGCTTCCAGTGCCTAAGAGAATTTATCAAACTAATCAATGAACAACCAAAATAAGTTATGCCTCTAGCAGTTAGTTTAGTTTAATCTGTTTAGTTAAATTTAATATGTTGAGGAAATTGAGTTTGTATAAATTCAGCTATCGCTGCCGCATGCTTAATGTTTTCATCAATTATATTCATTTTGCTAGGTATTAAGAAAATAACAATACATCGTTTCAGTGATGGAACTTATAATCGGCAATAAGATGAAATTTCAAACAAGACTAGATCTTTAAGACTTCTTTTGAGAAACTAGTAGTATTTCATAAAACATCCAAACTAATGCATTTCTACACAATCTTGAAATCATTTTATTTTTAAAGCTTAAAGAAGTAACCATGTAGGATATCTACTGGTGAGTGGAATGGAATAAAATTTGAACAAAAATTAGCTCAATCACATACCCCAAACAAGGGGTGGTGATTGGATGGAATAGACCATTTCACTAGGTAATTACTTCATGCACTTTCATAAAATCCAGACAAGGCAATTAATGCATTCATTCTTTCCATCAATCTAAACATAGCCCCTAAGGAAGACGGCAACAAGACATATAGCATGCAGGATAGAGAATAAAACTGCAAAAGGAAAAAAAACATCTTTCATCATTCTATTACTTCAAGCCATATAAGACCCATATGTATCACACTTATTTTGACCAACAAAGGAAGAGAAACCAAAAACGGCAAATACCTGACTGATGTTGCCAACATCAACAGCAACAAGGCTGTAGTTCTCCCACATTCGCCAGCTGTTTCGTCTGTGTTACCAAATATCATTGTGATAGAGAATAAATTTGCAATCATTATGAGCCAATACATATATTGCATCCATGTATGCATCTGCGACAGATATGCATTATGAAAACAGGCAAAGGGAGTGTATGAAAAGTAAAGCTAAAATAAAGTTTCAAGTCCATCATAAATTTGAATATTTTTAATTAAGTCCCTCTTAATTTTTTTGTCTATTGAGTACTCAATTTTTACATTTTTCAATTGAGTCCCTACTATTTAATTTTTCTATTAACTAGGTGACGTAATTATTATCTTGCCACATCATCTTACTAACTTGTCTCCACGTGTTACCAAATGTGAACAAAACCTCACATTTCTTATCACGTGAAGAAAGCAAGATGATGGGATAACAATTAACAGAAAAATTAAACAGCAAGAATTTGGGAAATATAAAAATTGAGTACTCAAGAGAACAAAAAAATTTAGTAGGAACTCAATTGAAAAGACTCAAGTTTTTGAGAGACTTAAAACTTAATTAAGCCAAAAAATAGTGTGGTTACATCTTATTGGCATTTAAAGATAATGGCTTATTGGTGGCTTTGTGCTTTAAAGGTTTCATCTCTTTTTTGTAGATAAGGGGGTGCTCCTTTGGTTAATTGTTACCATTATTTTTCTGTTTTCTTCTATTTTTTTGTCATTTGCCATAGGTTATTTCACTTGTGCGCTACTCGCACTTGTTGGTTAGTATCTCATGTACTCAATGTAATTATATGTTTCTTGTGTTCATTGGAAAATATATTAAATGTCTTAATATTATAATGGATATCAAAATTTATTTTTTTTATGATATTTTAAGTTGGTCATTATAAAAAATAACTTTTGGCTCCGCCCCTGGATGCAAAGGAAGTCTAATAGAAGGATTCATACTAAACTTGAATTTCAAGGCTTTTCCAAATCATTATGAACCAATACATTGTTGCATGTGTGTGAGCAAATGCATGTATGACTATGATGCAAAGGAAGTTTAATAGAAGGGATAAATACGGAACTTGAATTTCAAGGCTTCTTTAAATGCAATGAAGGCTTCCTTGCTCTTTTTCTTGATCATATGCCTGCATGTTAAGTAAAACATAAGAAAAAAAGTGACTGGTTTACTAATTTTCCTTACAAGAGTGATACCAAGGTAAAAAAAAATGAAAGCTTGAAAATCAGTCATTAGAATGTCAAACCCTGAGTGAAGGCAATTTTGATCCAGTTTATACAAAGGTATGAAGATACTTCTTTGACACTAGACACCTCAATGGTCAAGCAGTAAATACTACTAGCTAGAGATCTCAAATTTAAACCTAACAAGGAATTGAAAGGTTGAAATTTAAGCAAAGGGGATGACTTCCCTTAGTATGTAGCCAGAATACAGATGGAACCAAAACAGAAAAGATACTTTTACATATTTAAATGTTCGGGTTTGTAACAAAAAATGGTTTACACACTCAAACAAGATAAGGTATTTCCTATTTTTTTAATACAAGAAAGAACTCTTACAAGCATGCAATATTATTCCAAGCTTCCCCATTTTCAGGATCAAGTTGAACAGCACGAGTAAAAGCATCCAGGGCCTTTTCTTTATCCAGAGCCTGTAAACTTTCCCCATTAGCTTAACATGCTAGACAAAGCAAAAATGAAAAAACAAAACAGAAAGGGACTAATCTACATCATCTATCGTCAAAAGTGGGTACTGGTGGTGATTCAGTGCCTAACCATACAAACCCAATCAGGTGATGCCATACATAACTGCATACCCAATTGTGCACATCTGCACAAGTGGTAATCTATGCATAATAACACAAGTCACTTCCAGAAAGTAACTATTTGAACTTTAAACCTTGTCCTATTAAACATTCATTATACCTATTCAATTCACTTATGTTTGCCTAATATTAGTATTGTTGCTTGATAAGTGTAGTGATTACATATGTTATTGTACTTTTCTAACCTCTTCATTCACACTTATACAATGAATTATCCTCAACTTCAGTGAATTATTATATTATGATAGTCAAATTACTGATGTTCATAGTTGAATAAGTCACTACTCGCTTTCTTAAATCTTTTGAAGAGAAATGGAAGCTTGAATATCTGAAAGAGGGAAATCACTTCTGAGAAACCTCACTCAGTGGCAAATTGGTTCTCTCAGTGAGAGGTATGTGAAAATAGAAACAGCTTTAGCTTCTGGATTCACTTGGCGAGACAGTCATTGACTGAAAACCCTCAAACACTCCAAACTTGCCATGTCATTACCCCTCAGCGGGACACCAAATTCACTGAGCAAAAATTCACTCAGCAAAAATTCACTCTACGGACAGGACAAAAGGGAGACTTTGTTATGGGGGAAGGAACTTTTAGCGTTAGTGGGAGCTGTGTGCATGGTTTGGATGTGGATTGCATTCAAGGGACTTCAAGCTTTACATTTTATTGCTTATTTTTTGTACTCCAAATGTTTGGGAGTAGCTAGCCTCACATTCATTGGGGTTCGATATAATGAACCTTGACTCTGTGTAGCTTTCTTTGTATTTCAATGTATATTTTGTCTCCTGCCCATGTTCTTCCTTCATGATTCATGTTTGCATGGTTGGATCATCTATGCTTGTCTAAGTTTCATTCCATTGAAAAATGTTTCGAAAACTATAGGCCAAAGGTGGAACAATCAGGGGATTTTTTATTAGGAATAATAATTGGTGCCTTGGTCATCCATATAGCACTTGCACTTCATGCAAACCTTGTGTCATAGAGAACCAAAGGATTAGTATCTGTAATTAAGGTTTAGACTTGTATCACTAAGGAAATAGGATTTGAGTAAACTAAGAGTGTGGATGAAAGAGTTATGATAGAAACTGTATTGTAGTCTTAATGGCTATTGAGTTGAGGTCATAAAATCCAACCCCGTGATCTCATTATATTATCAACGGCCGTTTTATATCTTTGCAAGTTCATTGGAAAAGACTATAAAAAATTGTTGCTTGTGCTAATGCTAGGATTGTAGTAAGTTCATTTATATCAATTTGATTTACCAACTTGACTACATCAATTGGTACACTTGCCAGGATGTTCGACTTGCTGCCACATCAACAGTAGCAATAGTCACTTTCATTATGGGAATTCAGAATTTCCCTACAAGGAGAATTTGTCCCTTTTTCTAGATAAAATAGTTGTACATTTTATTGCAAATCTAACAGTGCAAAAGCAAATAAATAATAAAGTATAGTGGTCCTCACACAATTACCTTCAACGCAGCAGCCCCAAATGTAAACCAACCATCAGGATACATAGAGTTCATTGACATTGCAGATTCCCTGAATTTGATGAACAAAAAAATATAATATTTAACAGACCGTTCAAAATAAAAAATAAATTATAGTGTAAACAAATATTTTATACGCATTAATGTAATGCTTCAAGTATCAAGATGCATCACACACCACAAAACTTTAGATGTCACATAGTCTCCTCTGTGGTATGCACTGCGAGCCAGAGAACGCTGTCAATCCAACAAAAATAGATCAATTAAGAAAGAAAAATGTAAATAATTTTTTTGAAATATGATACAAGAAAATAAGTAGAAGACAAACATGCATGTGTACAAACATGAATACACACAGCCACACCTTAGCTCTAGCAGACCTATTATTTGAAACTTCCAGAGCTTTTTCATAGTATGCATCATTAGCAGTAGTGTCACCCAGGGAGCACCTAGCAAATTTTATCATGAATGAAAAGGATTATGCAAAACAATCTTCTATAATCTTACTACTTCATTTTTACATTGGATATATACTGTAAGTTAGCATGTCATCCATCCATCGTTGCTGATTTTCTATCAACTAAGTAAATAGAAAAAATCAAATAATAATATAATTAGAATTGGCATCAGCGAAATTTGTCTGTCTTAACTAAAAGGACAGGACATAACATAAGATTTTGGCACAAATAAATGTGTACAAAATTATAGTGTATAATCCAAAGGCAGTTGCATATTTTTAGCCACACTTTCATTGATATTCAAAATCCATTGTATGTGTAGTGTAGCCCATCAGTGAGTAATAGCACACACAAACTAAAATATAAATCATCTTTCTTATATATAAACACATTCTTAAATCCATTATCATCAATATTGTATGGGAGAAGAAGAGACAGCAAGCAATGATATTTAAGTCATGATTTTCTTCTTGAAAAAACACAATCAGCGTTTTATATGCTCTTGGTAGGCCTTTTAGTGATTTCAACTTCATTCAAAATGTTAGTTTTTATTAATTGATATGAAAAGTTCGAGTTAGTGGTAACCATATTTTACTTAACATCAATGTTTATATTCATATCAGCTATGATTATGGCAGCTATTTCAATCCTCAGGAATATTTGGCTGGATCAGAATGTCAGTACTCCTAAGTTTATTCCTTTGCCCAACATTGTATTTGATGAGATTACGTTTGTAGCTTCTCTTGGATGCTCTTATCACAATATCATTATATTATGACTATATAATGATAATTGTAAGTTCTAAAAGGACAGGCAGAGACTGGGAGTCTAACTACAGCTTTTTCCTGTCTCACGTTTTATTTTGTTTTATCCTGGGGTAATTCAAGGTTTCCTCTCAGTTCTACTTTGCTACCTTGTGGTTTAACAATGACACTTCCTCCCATTGTGCATTAATTGGTTGACAAAATAGCTCACTTGCAAGTTGTGTCAATATGACTATCATAAATTCAACTGTATTTTCGTATACATTATATATATACAATACTGCATATAAAATACATCTCCTATATGGAAACTCCGAACATTTTATAACAACATTTACACGAACATTCAAATATGGGCAGAAGTTTTCACACGCACTGAAATATGGACAATTAGCAAGCAGGCATAATTGCAATATTGAATTTAAGGCCTAATATCTGCCTCATTATTTGTCTGTTTTACGCATACTATACACGAATATAAACCCTATCTCATGGGCAAAAAATAAAGAGATCATAGCACTTAGAACTTCAAGTTGGCTTCAGGAACCTTCTTGAAACCTAGAACTGATGGACCTGAAGATTTAGCTTCGAATTTTCGACTTCTATCTTCTGTCTTCGACTAAACTATCCACATCAATTGGAATTTATATGAAGTTTATCAATGTAGAAAATAGACAAGACAGATCAATCGTCAAAGTCACCTATGCGACCATAGTTTTCTGTTTAAGAGATGGTTTGATTCAGCTTTTCCATGGGAAAAAAAAAAAAGCTTTTATTTTTTAGTGTGGCATCACTATTTTAGTGTTTGTTTATGCTTTTGAAAAAAAAATCAAAAACCTAAAAACACTTAGATTTCTGATTAGTTTTAGAAGCAACTTTGGCTTTTAAAAAGGGGGCTAAAATTATAGGTAAATTGTAAAATCAAAATTATTTCCCGTAGTTGTAACTGAACAAAAAAAAAAGGTTTCTGCTTTATATAAAAATTTATATAATAATCACTTCATTATACAATCTTAAAACCATATTTTTTTCCAAGCATCTTAACAGACCCTAAATATGTTTATGGTAAGTAACATGAGGTTCCCATTCCTATACAGCCGGTTTGAAATTGAAAAGTAGCAAGAGAACCCTATCACATAGCGAAGCTGCCTTCTTGATCATGATACATAATAATAATATAAAGAAATTAGGTATGTGCAAACTTGACAGGGTTATGGGCTGCTGGAATATTTCTAAATTTAAGGAATGCATCAGAATGTGTTAGGTAGATTAAATCCTCTTATCCTTTACTAGAGTTGCCCTTCTTTTATCTCTTTACTGAAATTCTCGTGTTTAGGAAATAAGTGTTTAAATATATTTTCTTTTCTGCTCCTCTGATATGTCCTAAGTCCTCCCTGGCTGACCTTGAGCTATTTAAATATTGGTCATATGGTTGAAAGATTTCTTTTCCAGGCCTCTGTTTTAAGAAGCAAACAGATTTTTTAATCAACAAGGTGACACTGAAATTTGGCCAAACCAAAGAGGAGCAGTCCACAATTTACCTTACCCTCCTATCACTGCAAGGTTCCCACATTCTTCTATACCAAAATCTTGTAATAATAATCAACATTTCTAACACAGCACTTTCGGAGCATACATCATTTGAAACACAATAAATTTTAATTGACTGTACAAATATGCAGCACTATTTGTTGGAGAAATGGTTAGAGCAGCTGTTGCTCAAAAGTAATCACAATTCCATTATAAGAAAACAAAATAAGCAAGCCGAAGTAACACACCATAACCTGGGATCATTTGGTCTTTCGGAGAGACATTTCCTGATAAGTTCAACAGCACTTGCTTTCTTCTCCAACAGACTGTTTTGCAAATCAAATATCAAACGAACATCATTGCTAATGAAAGGTGAAGTACGGGAGGAGATAAAATCACTGCTTTATTCATTTTACTTTTATTATACCTGTAGCAGTATATAAGATTATCCCATAATTCTAAATCTTCAAACTCCTTCATTGCCTCCCCTATCAATCCGCATCGCACCAAAAGCAACCCATATTCCCTGAAATTGGAATGAAAACAAAGTAACAAGAAAGTTAAAGAGCCATCAGATTTTTATGAAGCTAAAATACAAAAAAACGATTACAGAGCAGGTGTTTTTACTTCCTTAATGCAGGAATACTAGGAATATAAACAGCATAACAGAAAGCAATTCTTTCTGATATTGATGTAGAAGATTCATGAATACGTTTAACCTGCAAAAAATGCAGTATATTTTTATCAGTTACAATAAGCAAATCAAAACAAACAACTCACTCACTGTAACATGTAGAAGGATATAAAAACTGTGATGTATTATATTTAATAGACAATATTAGACGTAATTAACCTTACTGAATCTTTCGGTCAGTGAAAGATGCTTGTTAGGTGTAAATATTATACAAGTTGTGCATTAGTCTCTCTCAAATTGAAAGTGTCCACTCATAAAAAAGGATTGACATATTTGGAAGAGCTTATGTGGAACTTATTTGGGTTTATGAAAATCACCAAATTTAGATCATAAACTCGTTTAAGAATTTATGTGGTTAGAGTTTATTGAATAAGTGCTTAATTAAGTTGTTTATCCAAACACACCCTAAATGAAATGGAATATGTAGTAAGATGTTGTATAAATATATATAGCAAAATAATTTCAGTTAGTCAATCAGCTACTGCCAGTATTATTTTATAGTTGTTGGGTAGCTGCCTATAAACCACGGTTGTTGCATATTTTAGAATGAGACTGGAATAATAATAGAAGTGCAGTGTGTAGTTCTCTGATCTCTCTGTTTCTCATATCTCTACCCTCCATGTTCTATTCTTCCTCTCTTTCTTCCTGTCACTGTTTCTTTCTCTTTACCACTTAAATCCTATATCGTAGAACAAACAAAAAACGCCCATACTAGTCCTAAGTATTCTACAGAAGGTTTTCAGGTAATTCTCGGATTTTACAGTCCTAAGTATTCTAGGAATAACAGAAGTGAATACCAGACGGGTCTGTTTGAGTTGACATTTTTCATCCAAAGCAATCAATTTTATCTGGGTCCTCAAAATCAAGTTCCTAATTGATCAAACTTACATTTTTTTTTTCAATTTGATCCTGACCAATCTGAATTTCCTGGTTTGAATTGGTTTGCGAATTCAAGTTATCAGATTTACAATATTCCCTACCTGGAGATGTTTTCTTGCGATTCAATATTTTGTAAATATCAAATTGTAACCAATTACTTCATATATATATATATATATATATATATATATATATATATATATATATATATATATATATATATATATATATATATATATATATATATATATATATATATAT
>Ga0099824_1003495_pt1 | contig 22939 bp, 8 predicted proteins | sample SiratrowhiteBW_FD_76837 | JGI IMG/M metagenome (GOLD analysis project Ga0099824, IMG submission 76837) | Root nodule microbial communities of legume samples collected from California, USA - Siratro white BW | ecosystem: Host-associated > Plants > Roots > Nodule | place: USA: California... | reverse complement strand
TTTATAAATGTATAATATAAATAATGGTTTTGATGAAAAAAATGGGGGTGGAAATGAAAAAAAATATTTTTTTAATTTTGTTTTTTTTAAAAATTTATAAAAAACATTTCTAGGAAATATTTTTTTTTTTTTTTTTTTTTTTTTTTTTTTTTCATTTTAGGACAAAAAACATGGATAGAGAACTGTTTCTGGAAGGGTAAACATCACTGTCACTAATTATTTAAGTATTTGTGAGCATCCAATTGACCGTTTCATGAAACTATGTTGCAGATATGGAGTTTAAAGCAGGATAACTTTTTGCATGATTTAAAGGAACATGCCAAGGTTTGGAGAGATGTTTCTGTGTGTGTTTTTTTCTTTCTGATTCCCTTTATTCTCTTTCTAATAAAGCAATGATCCTTTAGGGGATATATACAATTCGATGGAGCCCTACAGGCCCTGGTACCAACAGTCCGAATCAGCGGTTAGTGCTAGCAAGGTAAATATGCTTTCAATATCATGTAAAATCAGCAATAGAAGTAAGATATGATACTCTATCTTTTTGAAAAACTTTTATTTTGAAACAATGGTTTTGTTAACTGAGGTTAAAAATTAAAAATATATACTATTAAATGAAAAGTACAAGCATTTGATATCTTAAAAATCTAAAAAAATTCAATACTTTTTTTTATCTTTAAGTCCATAATGCACATAATAAATGTTACTTGTCCTCTAATTATGTCCCTGAAGACAAACAAACAAAACCATAAAATAAACCAAAAAAATCTCATTATTTTGTATTCCCCTAATAATTTCGCTTATTGTTCTCTCAAACAGTGCCTCATTTGACTCAACGATAAAGCTATGGGATGTGGAACTAGGGAGTGTACTCTACAGCTTAAATGGCCACAGGTGAAGAAACTATAAACATGCTTCACAAGCAAAATACACACACAAACACTCATGCATATGCATATGTAAGAATGGATGGATGCATTTTTTATCCAGGCTAATATATAATATACTATAAATAGGTAATGACACAAAACTGAAGAATTGAAGATGATTTATAGGCATTTGCTAACAAATAGGAAATATTAAGCTATAGAGAGAAACCAAGAGGTCTATAAATTCAAATGTTTGGCATGTAATCAAGAAGCATCGATAACTGAAAACATAACAGAATAATTAGAATCTGACTTTCACAAACTGTAATAACAGATTGGCTGTTTTTATACTCCCCTACATTGTTGGACTGTGGGGGAAGATTTCAAGGAATCCTGCACTGGACATAAGTGGCCTGGGCAAGTTTATTACCAGAGCTTTTGTGAAGTTCTCTGCTTATTGGTGTTGGGATTTGGTGTGAACTACAGGAATCTATAGTAAACACGTTCTCAGATTAAATGGCAGTTAATATCTGTGTTTTGGGCTCTAATGGTGGTCATCATTGAAATCCATGACCGTATCAATAACTAACTCAAACGACCTAAGTAGCTTCTTTGGTTATAATTTACTGGTAATACACCAAGCTCAGTACTTGACTTTTGCTGAAGAGTGAAACACCATAGGTTGCTTAATTTCCAAGAGATACATTCCTCTCAAAGAAAAAAGCAGTATCTTGTATCAATAACTATAACTAAAACGATATAAGTTGCTTCTTTGGTTATAACCTACTGGTAACACACACCAAGCTCAGTACTCGGCTTTGGCTGAAGAATGAAACAACTTGAGTTACTTTTTTCAATTTCCAAGTGATCCATGCCTCTCAGAAAAATGCAGTATCTTGTAGTTGATTTCTTGGTCATTGAGCAACTACCGCAATCCACATATTACAAAGTGATGGAAAATTATCAAGAATGTCACACACAAGATACAAGTGAGATGGCTAAATTGGTCAAAGGTGTAAGAAGCTATTTCTGGCCACAAAATGGCTAAATCTGTTGTTGAAGCATCTTCCATGTAGAATGTGCTGCCACTGATGCAGGTAGAGAAAGAACGAATAAGCACAGAGGTCTACGAATTTCTGTTGGCCGGTAATAACTGAAGTGAATGGTAACAGAATAACTGGTTTCCCAAAGTGACAAGCAGATACATTAGAAAGCAGGGAAATGGGTGCTTTTCTCTTTTTTAGAATTTAGAAATCATCAATGTTCTTGCATATAACATTTTTAGCATTTTAATTAATACATTGTTTTCTGTTTCAGGGATCCTGTATATTCCGTTGCATTCAGTCCAAATGGGGAGTATCTGGCCAGTGGCTCCATGGATAGGTACGTTCATATATGGTCCGTGAAGGAAGGCAAGATTGTAAAAACATACACAGGAAAAGGTGGGATTTTTGAAGTTAATTGGAGCAAAGATGGTGATAAAGTTGCTGCTTGTTTTTCAAATAACATAGTTTGTGTTTTGGATTTCCGAATGTAAAGTATAGGTGACATACTTCTAGTACTCTAATGTTAATTTCCTGTACCAGTTGTAACAGTATTTTTGTACAGGGTCATCTGCTACATTTTCCTCCTTCCACTTTACACGGCTTTTACTTGGTGTTAGCCAAAATTATTAAAATGGTGCAGGAATTGAGTTGAGTTAGGGTTAGTAGTTACTACCACTTGCAATTTCTAATACGATTTCTAAACCTGAATAGTGAGGTTTCAAGGTTTCAGAAAGAATTTGAGTACTGGAATGGAAAATATCCTATTGCCATAATCAATAATTCAATGATGAAATACAAAACATGTAAAAAATTCAAAAAGGTAAATGAAATTGAAATATAAGATGGAGAAAATATAAAGAAAGAAATTAAATGAAAAACTTGTAAAACGAGTAGTTATGTGCATATTTTTATACATTTTAGTAAGTTTTTATCATTAAAATATAGTCATATTTTGGTTTTGTTTTCTAAAAAGATTTTATTTGACTTTTTTTGTAAGTTTTTTTTAATAAAGAATAAAATAAATAAAATAAGATTCTATTATTCAACTCCCTACATTCTTTGATTAGAAAAAAAAAATTATTTAAACGGAAGTATAAAAGGGTAATTTCTTCTTTGTAAGTAATTTACCTTTTTTTCTTGTTATTTTATTTTTTATTTTGTTCTTTATAATACTGTATTCATCTTGAATTACTCTTTTAAAAAATAATTTGATGGATTAAAACTAATTCATCTATACATATTATAAAAATTTTAAAAGTAGGGAAATAACTAAAATAAAAGGAAAAAATATTTTAATATTTTGCACTTTTTTACAAGCATTGAACAATTCTAAATGTTAATAAAATATGGAATTAAGTTATTTGATTAAATTATTAAATAAAAATTTAATAAAAGTGATTGTAGGATGGAAATATAAAAATTTCAACTTATCACATCCCAAAATAAAATAATAAGAATATAAATTTTATAAAAATTAAAAAAACTAAGTGAAAAAGAATTGTTTAAGAAATATATATATATATATATATATATATATATATATCAAAAATAAATATAACTATATTTCGAGAACTAAAATCATATTTAATTTTTTAGATATTCTACCAGGGAAGGCCGAAAAGAAGCGCGGCCTTCCCGCCATATGAAAAATCTCTTTCATTCCTAAAGAAACCCTAAACCACATCATACATTTGAATTTGGAACCAAAACGAAATCCTGAAATTTTCATTGACGCCAAATCTCGAAATTTTCAGACACACAAATTCATTTTCGTTTTCATTTTGGAAACCCTCCTTGTCTTGTCTACCCATTATACATAAACATGGCAGCAATCTCTCTTCTTCCCCACCCAACACTCCAATCCCATCTTCTTCCATCTATCTGTTCTTTCCCTCATTTCCAAATTCACACGACACAAGGAACAATATGGAGACTCGTGCTGCCGCAAAGAGAAAGGCAAGCGCTGTGGTCTTGGTCAAAAAACAACACCCCAAAAGACATAGGGTTGCGTTGGCTGAACTCCCCAATCTACCAAATCTGATTGTTCCGGGAACTCAAAACCCTTCCAAAGAGAAATTGCATGGCTTGAAGAATCCCAATGCCAAGAAGCCAACTCCCACGATCCAACCCTCTTCTGCCCCCCATATTGATGAATCTATTGTTTCCGATCTCTATGAGTATCTTCATGAAATGGAGGTAATATTGATTTCTTGACATTAACAAACCCTGATTTTGTCATTGAGAGTATCAAGTATCTCAATTGTAATTTTGTTTTTTTTTTCTCAGATGCAGAAAAAGAGGAGACCTGCCGTTGACTATCTTGAGAAAGTTCAGAAATTAATTACACCAACTATGAGAGCAATATTGGTGGATTGGTTAGTAGAAGTAGCTGAGGAGTACAAGCTTCTCCCCGACACTCTTCATCTCTCTGTTTCATACGTTGATAGGTTTTTGTCGGTCAATCCTGTGACTAAATCTAGACTTCAGTTGCTGGGTGTTTCCTCCATGCTCATTGCATCGTAAGGCTGATGATAGTTTTTTTTTTTTTAAGTATTTAGATCTGTGTTCTTTTTAGTCTTTCTAAAAATTACAATTGCTTCTTTTTAATATGCAGCAAATACGAGGAAATGGACCCTCCTGATGTGAACGATTTTTGCAGTATCACAGATTACACATATGACAAGGCAGAGGTAAGATACAGTGCCATTTTATTTTTGGGACTTCCAACTTGCTTTCTTATTTGTGTTTTGTCTTTTTTTTTTCTTTTAACATTTTCGTTTTCATGGCTACTGATTATATTATATATAAATGTATAGGTTGTTAAGATGGAAGCTGACATATTAAAGTCCCTAAAGTTTGAAATGGGAAATCCTACTGTCAAGACCTTTCTCAGGTAAGGGCTGAATATTGAGAATATGAGTATTTAACTTCTGTTGAGATGATATTAATTGAGTGTTGTTATTGTTTCAGGAGGTTTGCTGATGTTGCTTCAGATAACCAATTGGTAAGTTAAAGTGCTCCACCTATTCTCATTCTTTGTCCTAAAAGTTTTGTTGTGTTGTTTACTGATTGTTTTTCTTTTATTTGTTATTCCAGGTTCCAAATTCACAGATTGAATTTTTGGGCTGCTATCTTGCTGAGTTAAGTTTGCTGGACTATGATTGTTTGAGATTTTTGCCTTCCCTTGTGGCAGCTTCAGTTGTATTTCTTTCCAGATTTATTATCTCACCTGAAGTGCATCCATGGGTCAGTATTTTCATCTTATGAATAGTGTTATACTTTGATCTGATCTATAAAGTGGTTGGACCTATTAACTGTTATTCAAGATACTAAAGTTGAGAACCTATTACAGACTCCTTCTTTGAGTGAATGCTCGGGTTACAAACCAGCTGAATTGAAAGAATGTGTCCTAATCTTGCATGACCTGTATCTGTTACGGAAGGCAGCTTCCTTCAAAGCTGTTCGGGATAAGTACAAGCAGAAAAAGGTGATTACTTTTCTATTTCTTTAGTTATTAAGTACCTATGTTTTCGTTATAACAAATGGAGTGACCTGAAATCTTCCATTGGAACAGTTCAAATGCGTGGCAAGCCTGCCTTCTCCTCCTTATGTACCAAAGTGTTACTTTGAAGACCAGTGATGCAGTGAATTTCTTGATGAACAAGTCTCAGTTATCTCTTAAATCATGCTTGATAAAGCACATGTCAACAGTGTGGTTGGTTTGTCTTTGTTTCAAGAGCAGAAGGATTGCATAAGATATTGATGTTCAATTGCCTTTTTCTGTTGAACAATAATGGAGAAGACCTTTGAAGATGGAAAGTGCTCAATTAACATCTTAGATTGTACAGTTTCTTAGTCATCATTCAGGCCTTGAAGGAAACACGGGACACAATCAATATGGTTAGTGCTGAACAATTTTGACAGTCTTGCAACATGTATTAAGGGAATTATGGTGTGGGATGAGGTGAAAATTACGTAGTTCATTCCTTATGAATAACGTCACCTTGTGAAAAATCATCCTTGGGATCTTGCGAGACAACCAAGAAAGAACAAGGGTATTACAGTGCTTTTGGATGCAGCGAAAGAAGCGAAGCAAACATTAGAATTTTTTCTCTTAATAACTTTCTGGTTTGTTGAAGATGCGCTATCCTTTAGGGATATTTATTGATATTTGTTTTAATCATTCTTTTTTGTTACTAATAGCATTTATTTAGCTAAGCGGACTCTTCTCTCAACTCATGCAATTGTGTATTGAATGGCTATTTAAGCCAAAACTTTTAATAAAAGTGTCGTTCATTCTAGTTCTTTGTACTTTTTGTTCTCATATTCATTTTATATTACATCAATGCAAGTCTTTGAATACTTGTAGTAGAATAGAAGATGACCATTGGAGTATGGTAATGGAAAACTTCGTATGAGGAATATTAGAAACTATGTTGAGTGAGCAAGTGAAATGATACCCAGGCAAAATAGAAGAATAATGATGAGATAAAATTGAAGGGCCTGAGAGGGAAGAAGCATCTCTACCTAGATTGATCTAACTGTTCTCTACACCATTAACAAGAAAAACATTTCTAAAGAAACGAGATGCAAGAAGTTTGAAGGAAATGCATGGGTTAAGAGGTCTAATTTTCAAGCTGTAATGGTTCCTGCACCAAACAGTCGCACAATGTCCAAGTAATATTTTGCATTGCGAATGAATTAGGGAGGATACACAGGGAGAAGGGAAATCTGTCATAACCTACGCTCCTTTTTGTCCACAATTTCACCAATATATGGTCCTTTCAATCCCGAAAACACGCGAGCACTTTAGAAATGTGTCTGCTCTTTCCAACAGAATCATGTTCATCATCCATTTTGCCCAAATCACCATTTACATTTCCCTTTGATTCCGTTTTCTCGACATTTTTAACCATAATTTGAGGATAAAAGAGAAGATGCGTGGTTCTATCATTTACTATGTTCTAATCAGATGAGGTAATAGAACTATGTTCATCGAACTCAATGGGAGTATTCCAGAATTATTGTCTTTACCCAAGTCAATGTATGGATAAGGCAATTGAATTTCTTAAAATTATTTTCTATCAAACATAAGATAATTTTTTCTAATTTTTTAAAGATTGAAAGTAGAAATGATTATTAAATGTTTCCGCATTAGGAGAGGAAAAACTTGATTCAAATGAGTTGAATTACTTTTTCAAACAAAGTGGGATTGAGAGGTTGTTAACCATTGCTTATATATCTCGCAATAGAATAATGTTGCAAAATGAAAAAGGAGAACAATTAGGAACATGGTTAGTTGCATGCTATCTAATAAGAAAATCCCAAATATATTTTTACCCAGAGGGGATGAATTGGATTATTTGTCCTAAACAAGTGCCTTAACTCCTCAATAATCTATTTAACTTGACACTATGAAATTTTTTAAAACAAAACTAGAAGATGGTTTAAACAAAATTATATATTTAATTTGCCAAATTATTCTTTCATTCACCCGATCTCCCAACTTAACTTTTATATTGCTCTTAAACGTATACATGCATCTTCCTCTTAAACAACAAGGTTGAACTTCAATAGCATTTAATACAAGATGTACTTAATTCATTTAGGTTATTATACAGTGAATTGGTCAAAATAATGTACCATATTGATATGCAGAGAAAATAAAAAAAGGATCAACCACTTTTGACACCATTTAGAAAAATCCAACTATAAGATTGTTTTTTCCACTGTAAACGTTATAGCAGCCTCGTTATATAGGGAAAGCTGATGCTGGAGAAGAATAAAACCTAACCTCAGATATTGATGCTAATTGATACATCATTCATTTATAGGACCAAGTCTGGATTCTTTCGACAAAAAAATGATATTAATAAACTAACAACAAACAATATAAAAGATTACGACACAATTTTTTCAATCTTTTCTAAAACAATATATTCATGTCTTTGTCTTCATATATTACTTATCATACTCAGTTCTACTATACATTACACTTAAACTCCTAAGACTAAACCTAGATCTAATCCCTGATAATAGTTACAACACTAATTTTGTTCTAATTATCTTCGTCATTGGCGGTACAAAAAGATCATTACATCAGTGATTGGGTAATCGACTTCAGCCTCCGACGAAGCATACAATCTAAGGTCCCTGCAATTGAAAGCAATGAAATTGTCAAAGACAAAACTTAAATGGAGCTAAGCATTTCCACCCAAAATCCATAATGAGCAACAATTAACCAAATTTAAAAGATCAAAATAATGTACCTATCCAGGTAGGTTAATTGCCAAATTCCCATTAACTTTGGCAGATATTCTACATTAATAGTCATAGTGCACTTCAAAACAGGTTTATGTTCAAAATTAATATATATCAAGGAATTGTGACTGCATCACTAATCTTCAAAGTAATAACTTGGCACATGTGGAGGAGACGGCAGATTTGCCACATACTTGAACTGTTCAATTAGAAAATTTTTGTCACTCAATTTGTCATAACGAGAATTGAAGTATTTTATAACAAAAGAAATGCAGAAGTTTTACCTTGTGCTGCTTATATTTATCCCTTACAGATCGCGAGGATGCTACCTTTCTTGAAAAATACAAGTCATGCAAAGTGAGAACACAAACTTTCAACTCTACTGGTTTGTAACCTGACCATTCACTCAGGGAAGAAGTCTGCAATAGTTTTTCAACTTTAAGTTCCTTAAAACAACAGTAATAAATTTTCTCTTTTGAGAGAAACATCTAGCACTATCCATAAGATAAATACTCACCCAAGGACGCACTTCAGGAGAGATAATAAACCTGGCAAGAAATAAAGCTGATGCTGCCACAATAGAAGGCAAGAATCTTATACAATCATAATCCAACAAACTTAGCTCAGCAAGGTAGAAGCTCAGAAACTCAACCTTCAAATTTGGTGTCTGACAATTAAAAAATAAAACAAAATTAGAAAACAACACAATGAAGTTTCTCAAGATAATTAAATAGGGAGAGCGGATCCCCTTACTTTTTGATTCACAGAAGCAACACCCAAAAACCTCCTGAAATAATAACATATACCCATTTAGTCAAATTAATTTCATTTCAAGGAAGTTAGATGTTCCCATATAAAGTTCATACTTTAGAAAGGTGATTGCAGTAGGATTGCCCATTTCAAAGTTCAGGGACTCAAGTATTTCAGCTTCCATCTTTACAACCTATGTCACCAATATCAAAGTGATTGGAAAAACAAACAGATGACATATTGTAATAGCAGGAACACAGACAATAATAACATTTACCTCTTCCTTTTCATAAGTGTTATCAGTGATGCTGCAAAATTTTTCCACACGGGGTGGATTAGTTTCTTCATACTTCCTGCCAAATTTGGGAAAAATGTAATTATGAATCTACATGTCTAACAGAATAAGGAGAAAAATCTTTACAAAACTAAAAGCAGAAGCTTACGAGGCAAGGAGCATAGAAGAAACACCAAGTAACTGAAGCCTCGATTTGGTCACAGGCCTAACCGACAAGAACCTATCTATAAATGACACGGAGAGATGAAGAGTTTCAGAGAGAAGCTTATACTCCACAGCAACATCCACTAACCAATCCACCAATATTTCTCTCATATTAGTGGTAACTACCAACTGAACTTTGTCCATGTAGTTAACCATTGGTCTTCTCTTTGTCTGAATCTGATAAATGATGAAAAAATTAAGCACCAGACAATTTCAAAAAAGCAAACAACTTTGAAATGTCTGAATTACCTCCGTTTCACGAAGATACTCATCGATGTCAGAAGCATATTGTTGGTCAATCTGGAGAGAAGAAAGAGTGTTATTCAGGAAAGATAGTTTCTTGATATTGGGATTTTTCCGACACTGCCGTTTCTGTTTGCTCAGATTTTCGGAGAGGTCTGGTAAATTGGAAAGTTCACCCAATACAACCCTATGCTTCTTGGGGTGCTGCTTTTCCACAACCACACCAGTACGCTTTCTCTTTGCTGCAGCGCGAGTCTCCATCTTCTTTCTTTTTTTGTTGTGTGTTGTTAATTTGAAAAAGATTGTGAAAGGACAAACAAATGGAAGGAAAAATACCTAGAGAGAGAATGGGTTATCATGTGAGTAGAGAAAACAACAAAGAGCGGTTCTTTGAAATGAAAATATGAAAATTTGAGGATTTGGGTCTGCTTCCAAATTCACATGTTTTAATTGTTTAGAGTTGAAACATTGGTTTTCCCCTGGCGGGGGAGGGCGCGCCAGTTCTACAAGGCGCCATTTTTCAGATCACCGTCAAATCAAAACAAATATATATATATATATATATATATTTACTATATATAATTTTATATTGTATTAATATTTTTAAGAAACTTGAAAATAAGTATAAATTAATTAAAGTAATAAGAGTTAAAAATTTAATTACTTAATTTTTTATTTTTTAGAATAAAATAATTTGACGAAATCACGTGAATAATACACTAATATTTAATAAGAAAAAAAATCAAACAGTGTTAACAAATGTTGTTTCATTACTTAATATAATTTATGAAAATTATAATAGTATTATTGACTGCTTTTAAATAATTGACTAGTAAAATTTGCAAATACCTTACTGTAAATTTCACCACTTTAACAAGGAAAACCTTAAATTTAATTTGTAACAAGTTAAAATTTTTAAGTATCCTGATTAACTTTTTTATTAATTAAACACATTTTAAATACTAAGTAATATGTATTATATTTAAGAAATTATAAAAATATATCAAATTGTATGTCCATATCTGCACTTCAAGAAAGAGTAAGTGTTATTATATTTTCATGTTACTTAAAAACTATTATATATAAATAAACTGTTTAACTTGTATAAAGAATAGATTATGATTAACAAGTTATGAATGGAGATATGTAGTGTTCAATCTACTTATAATAATTAAACTATTATCAGTATTATTTTTGTGTGACTTTTATTGAAATAATCACAATCCTTTATAACTCAATAAATGTTTCTTGAGAACTTTTGAATTAAAAGAATGATTGTCAAGAACAAAAACTAGAATTGGATCATTCTTTTTGAATAAAGTGTAAAAGTCAACTTTTGGTTTAATAAACCTGAACAGTAAATGAACTGTCTTAAATATGTTGGAAAGTAAGAACCCATTTTATTCTTATATTAAGTTAAGAAACTTTATAACATAATTCTTGCATACTTTTTCTTTTACATTACTTAGTACTTTAAGCACCAGCACCAGATATGAGTATTAATACTTTATTTTCACATTCATTCATTTTATTATTTGTTATTATTGTTTAAATTTACTAAAAATGTATTTTTTTTTACATTTAAGCTAATGATAGTGTTTTTTTTTTTTAAATTTTGCTATAATGAGAAGTAAAACTAATTACACCATTTTAATACATTTATAATAACATCATACTTTCATTTATATTCTTCATGTTTGTAAAAGAAACATACATCATTCTTATCTATATCATAACAAATTAATGATAGATATATTTTATTTGTAACAAACTATAATTTCCTAACATTTCTTCCTATTCTAAATCAAAATACATTTATACTAAATTCTTGGAACCACCATAAGATGTTGGTGTTTTCTTGGTTGAATCACTGTCTCCCTTGACATTGCTGACATTCATCATGATGTGAAGAAAAATCGCAAATACCTCTTTCACAAAGTGACTTAATTTTCACCTGTGTACATATTTCCTTCAAGACCCCGATGATAAAAATACATGTAAAAATATGACATCTTGTTAATTGGACATCATTTTACATGATTGTTTTGGTGGACAAAGAATCTTCTAAGATAGTTCAAGGGGAAAGGTGACTGAACATTGGTATCCAGCCCCTTATCCCGGTGTCCTTGCCATTCATAGACAGAGAGATCTTGGTGCCCTTGCCATTCAAAGACACAGATCTTGCTCGATTTCTAAGAAAGGTCCATCAAAATAATGGTCAAACAAACAGCACTGTTGACACATGCCATATCAAGCAAGATTTAAAAGATACCAACTTCCATCGAAGCATAACACCTCACAAATATATCTTTTTCCATTGAGTCATTTATGCAGGAATTCCCATATCATCACTGAGTTTTGAAGTAATGACTAGGCACATGTGGAGGAGAAGGCAAATTTGCTACGAACTTGAACTGTCCAAGTAGAAAGATTTCAAGTCACTCAATTTGTCAAAATCAGAAATGAAGTATATTATAACAAAATAAAAGAAAAAGATTAGTACCTTGTGCTGCTTGTATTTCTCCCTAATAGCTTTGAAAGAAGCTGCCTTTCTTGACAAATACAAGTCATGCAAGATGATGACACATTCTTTCAGCTCAACTGCTTCGTAACCAAAGCATTCAGACAAGAAAGAAGTCTGCAATAGGTTCACAACATTGAGTACCTTGAAATACAAATAATAGCTTATTCTTCAAGAAAATTATATAACATAAAACATTTACCCAAGGATGAACTTCAGGAGAGATAATAAATCTGGCAAGAAATACAGCAGATGCTGCCACAATAGAAGGCAGAATTTTCAAGCAATCATAGTCCAACAAACTTAGCTCAGCAAGATAGCAGCTCAGAAATTCAAACAGCAAATTTGGAGCCTGAAACAATAAAACATAATAATTAACAAACTGACACAATAAAGCTTTCAAGAAAATGAAAAGAATAGGTAGATCTGTTCAACTTACCTTTTTGTTATCAGAAACAACATCAGCAAACCTCCTGAAACAACAACAACACTCAATTTCATTTCAACAAAAGCTAAATAGTCACATTCATACTCCCATTTACAGTATAAAGTTCATACCTTAGAAAGGTATTTACAGTAGGATTTCCCATCTCAAACTTTAGAGACTTGAGTATGTCAGCTTCCATCTTTACAACCTATATATTACCAGCAACCGTGTAAACCATAACAAGATTTTGCCCTATGAATAAGAGATAAAAGAGAAAAGTTAAGGGTATTTACCTCTGCCTTCTTGTATGTGTTATCAGTGATATTGCAGAAAGCTTCAACACGGGGTGGATCAACTTCCTCGTACTTGCTGATTATTAAAAAAGGAATGAAAATGTGATGTTTAAGCACATTAAATCAAACATTTGTTGCAAACTTAAAAAGAGTAATGGAGTCTTACGCAGCAATAAGCATGGACGAAACACCCAATAATTGAAGTCTTGATTTACTAACAGGATTAACCGACAAAAACCTATCTATGTACGAAACAGATAGATGAAGGGTGTCGGAGTGAAGCTTGTACTCTTCAGCTACCTCTACAAGCCAATCCACCAATATTGTCCTCATGACTACAGTAACTTCTTTCTGAACCTTCTCAATGTAGTCAACCATTGGTCTCCTCTTTCTCTGCATCTGAAAATCAGAAATTTGAAATTTGAGACAGACCCCAACAACACCAAGTTGTCATCTTGGGCAAAACTAAAACTTTGTTGATTCTAAAGAATGAGAATTACCTCCATTGCATGCAGATACTCATAGATGTCGCAAACATAAGATTGGTCGATCTGGGAGGAAGAGCGAGTAGCGAGAGATGGTTTCTTCAAATTTGGATTCTTCCGACATTGTAGTTTCTCTTTGCGTTGATTTTGAGTTTCGGAGACAATAACATTTGGAAAATTTGAAAGTTCACCCAACACAACACGCTGCCTTTTGGGGTGTTGCTTTTCGACCACGACCACAGGGGCAGCAGCAGCAGCTGCCTTTCTCTTTGCAGCTGCACGAGTCTCCATCTTGTTGCTTGAGGATTACAAAGAGAAAGAACAGATGAAGATGAAAGGAAGAAGATGGAGTTGAGGTGCTGGGCAAGGAAGATAGATCGCCACCATGTTTATGTATATATAATGGGTAGACAAGTCAAAGAGCGGGTTTTCAAATGAAAATTGAAATGATTTGGTTGTCTGAAAAATTTTAGGATTGAAAAATTTGGTTCGAAGTTGAAAGATGTACTTTTACTTTTGGGGAATGTTTTGGATTGAAAGAAAAAAAAATTCCCTATGGCGCGAGGCGGATATCTTTTCCGCCAAGTCGTATGAATAAAAAACTCTATTTTTTTTCTATACGCGGCTAACCTAAATTATTTAATTTTGTTCGGTTAACATGAAAATTGCTTTATACATTATATAAATTATTTTCTACACTAAATAATTTTTAATATATTAATAATATTATTCTGATTTTTATTTTTAAATTTATATATTGAATTAATTTTTTACCCAGGTAAAACATCTTATAAATTTTTATTTTTTTTATCTGTTAATGATTATTTTATTTTTTATTAGTTTATTAAAATAATATATTTTATTGTTAAGGTATCTATGATTTGAAATGAAACAGTTATATAATTAATTTTAGAAAGTTGCACAAATTTTTTAAAATATTTAATTTTCTGATAATAAATTCAATGTTTAGTAATATTTTTTAAGTTTTATACACGTGTGACATTTTTTAAATTATTTAATAATAAATTTTAAAATAAAATTAATGAAAATATTGTTAACATATTAAGAATCTATATTCTTAATAAAGATTTTTTTATTTTATTTTTTCAAAATTAATTTTCAAGTTTTTTTTAGTGATTGTTAAGGTAACAATTTATTTTTATTATCAAATATATAATCTTTCTATATAAACATTCATGTGAGAATATATATAGGTAGAAGACAATGAATATAATTTTTTTAATTACAAAGATAAAAACATAAGAGTTAATTAATTTTTTCTTCTATTATTTATCTATAGAAAAAGTTAAATCAAGTTTATTTTCACAGAATCTAATTTATACAGATAATAAAATTTTATAAAACTAACCACTCCGCCCGTAAATAAGAAAATCAGGTAACTAAAAATTGAAAAAAAAAAACATATTATCACACTTCTTAAAAGTAAGTGACTTAATTGAATCTTTTATTAATAAAAGATAAAATTAAATAAAATAAATAAACTAAAAAGGTAATTGAACCTGAAATCAAATTTAAATTTAAAGATAAAACATATAAAAAAAGTGAAAAAATATAAAAGGAATAAAATAAAATAAATAGGTGAAAAAGGTAAATATATTTTAAATTTAAAAGATACAAAATATTTTACCTTAACAATTACGGATTTTAGCTTTATATTTCCCAAAAGGACCCTAAATGAAAATATCTGTATCTTGTTTCTCTGGACCTCTCTTCCTTCACAATAGCTGCGGCCCCCGGTCAGTGAACTGCCTCCGTCTCTTTTCAGAAGCCTATTGTTGGTGGGTCTCACACACTCAATCACTCTCTGTTCTATCTTTTGATTTTTTTTTTTCTTATAGTCTGTATAGATTTTCTTTTGAATCACAGAGGCTGAACTGCTGAATAAAATTTTATAATCAGCTTGTATAGAATGAGTTATGGCTTGTGAAATTTTTATTATGGATTTAGGATCATAAGATTATGCCCAAATCAGGAGTTTTTGCTACTTCTGATCCTAGGTAGAATCCCTAAGATAATAAATTTATTATGTCTTTGAAAATCTGTGCATCAAAGCAAGTAAGAACCATAATCCTAATCTGAATTCCAAAAGAACAATTCAAGAACCTCATTCCTAATTTTTTTCAATTTCAGAAGCTATGTATCTATATAATAACTATTTCACTGCACTATATGCTGTTTGTTAAGAGAGCAAAGATAGGAGAAAACTGGAGAGTGATGGTACACTATAATGCCTTGTCTTCAGAACTGTAATTGAGAATTAATTATCATACTGGTGTGGAATTTGAAAAATTAAATGTATGGAATGCTGTCAATTTGTAATTGTTGAAATGTTTTACTATTTTTCTTAGATGAATCATGCCATGGCATATGGAATGTTGTGACTGGGATTTTAAGAGGTTGGATATCACAGTAGTGCCATTGTGGCTTTTTTAATGCTTATATGTTTAAATTTTCTGTTAGGCATAATAGTATAATGCTTTTCCTTTAAATTCTAGTGCTAATATCAACATGTTCAGTGTCAGGCTGCTGCTCTCCTCTGGAGTTTGAATAACTGAAACTAATTGGCTTTGAAGGACCAAAAGATGGGTGAACTTCTTTTTGATGATATTTTCATTGTTGAGAATGTAGACCCGGATGGTAAAAAGTATGACAAGGGTATGCACACCTTCTTTGTATCGTTTCATTTTAATTTTTGTAAAGATCAAACTGTTTTATAGTATGGGTGCTTGGATATGCAAAACTATCTTATTGAGTTGATAATGTGATATTAATACTTGGGTGAAGTAGCGCTGTATGATTTTTAACTTGAAAGTTGCCTCAACATGAATCATTGATTATTATAAACTATGACTCTATGCTGTTTTTGATATGTTTAATGACATTTAGTGGTATAGCTTTGCAAGCACTTGTACTTGTCTTCTTGTTTTTCTCCTCTTTACATTTCTTTTAATTAATAGGGCATGAATTTTACAGTTTCATGGGTATCTTCTTGCAGTTTCTCGGATTGTGGCACGTAGTGAGAAGCGTGACATCTACATGCTTCTAGATGTAAATACAGAGATTTATCCTATGAAAGAAAAAGAAAGATTCTTGATGGCTTTGTCTCCTTCACTTGTTTTGAATACTAAGGTAAGTTAATTCATTTACAGTTCCCTGCTTTACTGTGGTTTTAGACAATATGAACATAGTTCTCTTTAATCAACAATTTATTTAAACCTCTTACATAATTCAAGTGAAATATGGGCTTTGTTGTCTGCCTGATATTTTGTGAAAATTGGTTCATTGTCACTCGGTCACATATTATGGGGAGGTGCTAACTAAACAACATGAACTAGTTAAGGTAGGTTCAAAATAAAAAGGCCCAGAGCCAAAAGAAATTAAATGTCTTCCATGCATTGAAATATAAGTCATTTTGTAGTCGACTGTAGAGAAAGGTCCACAAAATGACTGTAATGTTACCCTAAGGTTATCTGCTTGCAAATCCATTTATTTTGAAACTGGAACAAGTAGTTCTAATGCCTGTATGGTATCAAACAAATTATAGATGGTTAAGGATTTCCTAGTGTCACAATAAATAAAGAGAAGTTTAGCAGGGTGTTTCAAGCTGTAACTACCATATTATGTTACTATATAAGTATGTGAAAGGTATCTGTTCAATTAAATTCAATGATGTATATTTGTCACAAAAGTAGTGAATATTGGTTTCACATTGAATTGATCTTTCTCCAGGATGGCTCGGTGTCAATTCAAGACAAGTTTGACTACATCATGCATGGAAGGCTGTATAACATTGAGGGAGGTTCAAAACCTCAGTTTGAAGTGTACGTACATTTTTTTATATTGGTGTTTTACTCCATTTTGTTCTCGTTTGAAGTATCATCTAGGGGTCTAGGATGTTTAATCAAATTGTGTCTTACATGCAAATTGAGTTAGCAGATAAATAGTTTAATGGCGTATTTGTAAGCGTTATGTTTCTCTACTTATTTCATGGAGTTTGTTCAGAATATAATTTACATTTTGCTTAATGGATTGATATCTTTCCAATCACAGTATGTTGGTGCACATTTTTTCTTTCGTAGTTCTACCTCCTGAGTTTATGCTTTTGTTCTTGAGATTGGTCAATTCTCCAACCGAGTTCTTTTTCTTGCACCAGGGAGGTATACGCATCATTTGGTGGGCTTCAGTTGATGCTGAGAGGACATGCTTCTCATTGTGTTAAGTTTGCAGTTGATCAGAACTTGTTCTTACTGATAAGGAAGATTGGAAGTTGATACTGATGGTGGTGTGGCCTGAAAAAAGAAAGGCACTAACATTATGTTTTAAGAAATTATTATGATATTGGATAAGTAATTTGCATTAACTATTTGAAATTTTTTGAAGATGACCGTTTATCAAAGTTATTTTCTTGTATATTAGATGTGTTTTAAATAATTGCTAAATCAAATTATTTCAACGATTTAAAATATTCTTATAATCAATTATAATCAGAATAAGTTTTTATTTGAGTAAATATGTTGAAAATTTCTTTTAATCTATTTTTTCACATTATACATATGCAAAAGGAAGAGTAAATAATCATAACTTCTTTATAAACTAACTTCTGTAAAGATTTTTTTCTAACTTTTACTGTTAAATTATAAATTTTGGAAGACTAGTAGAAAATTAAGTTGGCCCAAGAGTAAATAATCTCCAGCAGTTGTTACCTGCTTCTATGGTTTTTTGTCTGCACCCCATATGTTTTGAAGACAGTACTACCAATGCGAATTTTATTTGATTATGACGGCTCAACTTTCTTCTCCATTCCTATTTATATGATTGCTGGTGGTGGTTGTAATGTTTGGTAGTGAAGCACAAGTTGAAGGTTGTTTGTTTACCGTTTAGGTAAATGTAAAATTGCGAATTTCGAAACAAAACACACTGCTAATGGTTGCTGCAATTGGTGTAAAGGTGGTTGAATTTTTTTAGAGTTTGCGATTTCAATTATTATTATTTAGAAAAGACATTTTGGAATTGTACCGCCTAATTCGGGATGAATTTTAAGTCTACAATAAAATTATAGAGATATAAAAGGTAATTTATTTATGATTTAGAAATTATACTTATTAGGAGTTAAAAATAACTGTTCACATCCACTTTTACTTTTTATAATTATAAATATTTTTATTAATTTATTAAAATTTAGTACTAAATCATTAATAATAATTAAATTATATTTAAAATTAATAACAGAATATCTAAATATGAAGTATTAGGATATAAAACTAATATCTTTTATTTAAACTTTATAAAATGCTGAAGTATTGAAAAAAATATTTTCTATTTACTCTAAGTAAGAGCGGTTAAAAAACTTTAACGGTTAAGAGAAGAATCGAAGATAAAGAAAAAAAAAATCCGAAACATATCTTTTGGAACCATGAAAAAACACTCAGCGACACATATGTAATCCAAAAGTGTATTATGTGAGGTTTCTTTATTTTGGATTTTTTTTTTTTTTTAAGACATGACATTAAAGAAATATACTATTGTTTGATTGTCTGTAGAATTAGGAAATGGGATAATTTATTTAGGAAAGTAATAAATAATGATAGAATTGTGAAATTAGTTTGTAGAGGTCACAATATAATCAATATATTTTAAGTTTTCAATTCTTATAAAATTACGATGTTATGTATTTTTAGATTTAAATTTACGTGAAGAAAAATTCATGAATTATGGACCAAACAAATTTTAACTACTTTATTATTGTTTGATATCATTCTTTAAATATCCTCAAGAATTTTTTTAATATAATATAAAAATTAAATAACATTAAAAATCTTTTTTATTAATTCATAAATAGTTACTTTTTTCAGTATTTCTAATGTAATTTTAGATATTACTTTGGGAATTTAATAATTTATTCAATCATCGCCAATACTTAATATATGTAATACTCAAAAATGTGTTACAAACGCATTATAGATAAAATTTAGGTTAAATGTTAGTTTTAGTTCATTATATATTTTTGGTCACATTAAGTTTTAAAACCTTTAATTTAGTATTTTATATGTTTGAAAATGTTCATTTAATCATTTTGAACGAAAAAAATAAATAAGTTAATAAAATTGGTTGACATATTTTTTAATGGGATTTTAAAAGTACTAATTAACTGGTACTTTGTTTGTTTTAAAAAGATTTATTTCAATTTTATTTACTATTAAATAGATTAATAAAACTAGTTTATGTGTCCGTTACTAGTAAAATTTTAAAAAGTCTCCTGTACTTTATACTTTTAATTAAAAACTGTTTATTTTATTTTTCATGTTTTTTAAAAAAGGCTTGTTTTGATTCTTTATAACTACATTATTTAATAAGCTAAAACACAGTAAACAACACAAAGCTTTATCTTATATCTTTCTTTAGTTATAATATTCTATTTTTTTGGTATCTTATAGTAGATTTATACTTGATTCACTGCTTTATTTATAAAACATGTAAAGTTTATCTTTATTAACATGAAACATTTTCATTAATTTCTAATCTATAATATAATTTAAATTTTGAGGAGACTTGGTCCTAACAACTTGAATAGTTCTGACCTGCGGGCTACCGAAATGCAAATGCAAGAGATAATTGACGAGGGCAATGAGAACTAGGGTTTGCTTTGCTTAAGCTAACTTAAATTGCAAGAATGTAAAGAGTAAATTATACATATAAAGCAAGGGGTCTAAAAACTATCCTTAAGAGAAACTAAATAATAAAATACATAGAAAGCTGATAAAGGGCAATGTTCTAACACCAGTAAGGACCTAAAGGATGAAGATGATCCCAAGATGACGAATTGATATGAGTAGTTTGTCCAAACTGAGGACGCAATATGGTATTCATTTCATCATTCTGATCCATGTTTGCAGAATGCACAGGTTTCGCAGTTGGTGTTAACACATCAGCAATGCTATGAGGTTGTTGATCTCTGAATTCCAAAAGAAAAGGGATAAAGATTAATTTGACGAAACTTTAGTGTCACAGATGGATTGATGACAATAAAAATTACCTGGCAGAAGCAGGGTCATAAACACTCTCAAAGTTCAGATTCCGAGCATGTGGATTTTCCTGCGGAAACCAGTCTACTCGGTTGACAATACCATTTACATCTACAGGTTTTGCTCCATGTACCTAAGCATAATAATTAGATTATACTTCCCAATAAAAAAAGTCATAATTGAATTTGTAACCAATAATTGGCTGCAATCAACATATGTTGTATACATAGTTCCAAATTAAAAAAAAAATTATCACAATTGTTGTAATTTATAACCCTGTAATAGTCTGTCTTTCATGATCACAATGGAAGTTTATCTTTTTATTTAGGCATCTAAACTCTAAAGTTCCTTAACTAGATTGAGTTGATAAATTCTATTTAATCTATAGATTGTGCATAATTTTTTACATTTTTTAAACTTGTTTTTAACCATATGCATATTAATTTTTTTATCAGCAATATATGCATATTAATTTTAATTTATAGAAGAAACTATAATTCTCTTGAGAATACTGCGTCAGCTTGTGAATTATGCCAATATTTCTTATATATCTATTATCATATGAAATATCCAACATATATAAATGAAGTTTAAATTTAATTAGGGTTTTATGCAAATTACCAAAATCTCTCACTAATCATAGTGAACTTACATATCCAACATAGAGTGAAAATATAACAAACTTCTTATGGGTTAGATTATTTAAGAATAGATCGGAATGTTGGTTATTAATTTGTTGAAAAGTGAGCTTAATCATATCTTTTAAGTACCTGTGGAGAATGAGAAATTTGAGAATTATTCTCCTTCAAAACAGACTGCAAGACAAACAGTAATTTGTCTCTTAATTTGAAGACATTTCCAATTCATATAATTGATTAACCCATTTAATTATGTAATTAAAAAAATAGCAGTACTAAATTTATTGTGTGGCTACCAGTAACTGTAGTTAAGCAAATAGACTAACCTTTCGCAATTGCACTTGTTTGAGAGTTTGACGAAGGACATGTTCACGATATTCAGCCTCTCTCAGCGTTGTGATCTCAGAAGGATCACCTTCAAATATCCTAAAAAACAGTGAAACAATTGTGAGCATGCTATATTCCCTCGTTAACATACCAGAATTCCGTTTTGGTTTTGGTTTAATTGTTGATAAATTGTAAGCAATGACAAAGTCAAAGGAATCTACCTTAGTCGCTTTTCCATCTCTCTCAGTTGAGACTCGCAAGCAAAAATTTCTCTTCGAATCTCCTGAACTCACATATCAGTCAAGCACATATAACATCAATTGAAGTTGGAAAAAGATTATATACAATGCTAATTTGTTTACCAAGTACCTCAATTTGGGAAACTGATGAACTCACTGGGCTGCATTGCAACACGATAAAATTGTAAGTAATCAAATGCAGACTGTGATTCAAATTTATTGTAAAAATTTGGTAACAAACAAAATAAACAAGAGCTATAGAATAGAAAATACCTAGGGGCTTGACATATTTTATCAGCTTCATCTTTCAACTTACCAAGCAACTTTTGAATGTGCTACAAAGACAATGGAAAATTGTAATTTCAGAATAATATTCCAAAAAACTTCTAAAATCGATATCCCGTTCAAAAATTGATGTGATGCAAGACTAACTAAAGTAATTTACCTCTTGGTTATGCTTCCTTCGGAGTTTCACGACAACGCACAAGAGTTACGTAAGCCCACATCCCCGATACATCAAAGGTTGCAACATTAATCAAGTATCGAGCATAATAAGTTATACATACTTTTATGTCAAAAACAAGTTAAACATGATTAAGAGTAAGTTTAGTTACAGACTAAAAATACTTCCCAGAGCCTGTTATTAAAAATATAAAAGTATTTTTTAACAGGGAAGCTATTTTTGTCAAAACTCTAAAAAATTCTTATAATTCTGTATCCGGATATAGATTCTAAAATATTTAAGAAACATCAACACAAATTATCTCAAAGTTTGATGATGAGTTCTTACCTTCGGTGTTCATCCTCCGGAAGGTTAACATATCGCTCTAGAATTTCTTCAATGCTTTAAAACGTATGTTTAAAAAAAAGAACGAGTCATTAGATTTTCCAATGAAGATCAAAGCTTTAAAATAGAACAGATAAAATCAAGGAACGGATTATTTTCTGTATCAGCTTAGATTCAACTCTACCAAATCAATTAAAATATATTATAAATTTCATTTTACAAAGACACCTATTATGCCCTAGTTAATCTTGTAAATTTAACTCATTTGAAATTTACGATTGACCAATAACTTGTGGAGGTGATCGTGGGTAGGTTTCAGGATACAAATACCCAATTTGACAAAAATCAAAGGGACTATAATTTTAGAATTAGTTTTTACCATGAAAAAAAAAAAAAAAAAAAAAAAAGGAAAGTTTTTTTTTGCTAAAAAAAAAAAAAAACATTTTTGGGAGAGATAAAAAAATGAATCATACAATATAAGAAAAAACAAAAAAAGAAAAAAAAAAATCAAAAT
>Ga0099824_1003490_pt1 | contig 22953 bp, 18 predicted proteins | sample SiratrowhiteBW_FD_76837 | JGI IMG/M metagenome (GOLD analysis project Ga0099824, IMG submission 76837) | Root nodule microbial communities of legume samples collected from California, USA - Siratro white BW | ecosystem: Host-associated > Plants > Roots > Nodule | place: USA: California... | reverse complement strand
TTTTTTTTTTTTTTTTTTTTTTTATTTTTTTTATTTTTTTTTTTTTTTTTTTTTTTTTTTTTTTTTTTTTTTTTTATCAGTGGTAGTTAACTACTAGTCATGCTCTTCTTTGTAGTATATGTCAGTATATGAAAGTGTTGTGGTAATTTCTTGAACATATTTTTTATGTATTTTTTTTTTGAAAATTTCTTTATTTTAGAGTTTTCCTTCGTAATAATTAGTATCTTTATGTTTGAGGCTTGAGGAAAATATATTTGACCAAAGAAAAAAATTAAAGTACACTCTCTACATTATAAGATTCAAATAAAAAGTAATATTTTTTATATATAAAATTTAATCATAATGTCTCTTATATTAAATATTTCTAGACGAAAATATCTCTAATAAAAAAATAGTATTAGGTAATAACATGGTTAGTTTTCGAAAAGAGTATAAATTTAAGATATATTTATTGAAATCAACTCACTTCATCATTTAGTATTAATGAATTTGGGAATTGACTCGTATAAATAGAAAGAAATGTTTTACAATTAATTCGAAATAACATGTCTTTATTTATGTAATCTATTTATTTTTCAAAATATAAAAAAAAAATCTTGATTTGTAAAAATATAAGATATATAAAACTTTCCTAAAGCATATGATAGTGACCAAGAGTTTATATCGGAAATTATATTATTTTCATCACCTACATAGCAAATAAAATTTACCATATCAATTATTTAACTTTGTATTTGACTTGAATATATGTCAATTCTACAACTCATATAATAAATCTCATTTAATTGATGTAGAAAGTCTTGCACACCGTAATGTAACCAAAAAAGTCTCTAACTTGCTACAACCTAAAGAATGATTCAAACATGCGTGAAGGACTTGCACCTAAACCACATTCACCATAATTTAAATGTCAACTTTTAAAATACATTCCAAAATTTGCAATTTTAAGTCCACTAAATATACATATTACATATTATTTTTTCAATATATATTTAACATATATTTATAAAACATAATATGAATGTATCAAAATCAAACCACGTAACACAAAAATATCTTGTTTCATCTGGTTCCAATTCATGTAAAATCACTTGATCTTGCTTCAAAACATAAAATATAGGAGGATCACAAACACAAACAAAATTTAACGGTACCATGAACGAACTATTCAATGAAATATATAATATAAAAAATCAACATCAATATATGAGTAATTGTAAAACAAGTCTACCAAAAGGTATTCATCTCATCAACAAAAGATATATAATGATTAACTACTTCCCTAAAATTAATAATAACTTCATACTCAAAAGATTAATACTTGTCACAATATTTAAATATAATTTAGCAACAAAGACTAATACTTGTCACAATATTTAAATATAATTTAGCAACCTTTTATGACAAGACAATTCTTACGTATCTCAATGTTAGTGACTTTTCACCCTTAACTTAATGTCATAAATTTCCATGCACTCTCACCACATGATATATTTGTTTAATTAATTTAATGTATTATTATAGCATAAATATCTCATCAAATCACAAATCTCTTAACTTAATACTTACACAATACATCATCAAATAAGTAATACCTTCCTAATTATTACCTACATACATATGTATTCCTTACAAAAATAACATCACTTTGATTATTACTGGTAAATATCACAATATATTTAATCTCATTACATAATCCATAAAATGATATATTAGTCAATCACACAATGTGATACACAACCACATTCTTAATCAACTTATATCCTACATATAAGTAATCAAACAATCAATATTCAATTAAAACAATCAAACACAATTAATTAAATTTCAAAAATTGATTTATAAAAGAACTATAAAGTAATGTCACTTGAACAATAAGTACATTACTTGAGTAACAACTTACATAAATTGAGCAATAACATCCTTACTTATGATATGATGTTTTATTTAAGTGTCATCTCAATACTTAGGCAATATTTGGGAGGAGAGGAATTGATACATTTTTTCTTGCTTAAGCGATAAACCAATATTTGAGCACCTAATCTTCTAATGGAGAGAGACTCAAAACTAACTCTTCATTGTCCAAGCTACATGTCGATACTTTAGTAACCTGGCTTAATTCAACAAGCTAGTAAGTTCTAGAATCTATTGCAACACTTTGATTCATTATCACTTAAGTGACAACATGTCATTTAAGTCAGGAGTTTTATCGCTTAAATGACTAGATGAACACATAAATGATAGTTCTTTGACCTTCAACAAATATTGTTATTGAGTGTAACTCAAGAATCAACATAATATTCAAGTGACATATACATAATTCAAAATCCATAAAAATTCAACAAAAAAATTATCTAACCCAATTTCACTACTTCCAGTCATTTTATCAACTCTTAAACATTCAATTACATTGGTTATTACAATCAAAATCCCAATTTTATAAGAGCATTGAAATATGATTTATGTAATACTAAACGTATATCCAAAAACAATTTAACACAAGTCTAATTTCTCTAAATTCTCATAAATTTATCATTTAAATATCCGCACCAATCTAATCGCAATTCTTGATAGAAGATAGTTGTTGAAAGTTAGGTTAGTCTGTGTGATGGTTGCTTACTTCCCACGTAACAACAACTCCACCTGTTATGAAATTGGAAATGTCTCAAAACCTCTAAAAATCGTAGGCTACACTACCTAATAAAACACTGATTAGAAACTAGATTATCTAAGAGAATAATAATCTCAGTTGATTGAACTTGTGAAATCCCATTATACTCATTGATAGAATTAGAAAGAGAAAAATATATAAATTAAAGAAAAGTTTCTCTTATTCAAATTCTAATCGATATAAGTTGTTTAGAGGCAATCATGTCTTACCTGGTAAGATCTGTTTAGGAAGAAAAATGGTGAGAATAACTTTAGAAAGGTAGAAAAAAGACAAAGAAATTTTTTAATATATTTATAGAGATAATGAGTTTTTTTTTTCTAGAAATAAAGAACTAAATAGTTAAAATTTTAATTTATATTATTGAACCTAAATTATAATTTTAACATTTATCTTTCCAAAGCCATCCCTTCAAAAATAGAAAAATTGGTTCTTACATTAGGAGTTTTCACGAAATATGTGTTATCAAATTTAAAAAAAGTTAATTTTAAAATATTTGTAATTAATAATACTACTTCATTTTAATATTTTTAATTTTAAACAATTGTTATTTCTTTATATTTTAATACTACTTTATTTTAATATTTCTTTACTTTATTTTAATACTACTTCATTTCTTTACATTTACATGAGAAATAAAAGATAACCCACCCCTTAAACTCCTTCTTGAAGAGTCCTGCAACTATTTCCACATCTTTTTTCTTAAGCACATTCCAGCTACAAGAATATGTACTTTTTGGTATCATAACAACCGATCCTGGTGCATCTTCATGTTCTTTTAAATCCACTCTTCTAATTATTTTGTCCTCTAGCACCATCCATCCTCCACAAACTAATCACATTCATGTGCTAATGCAAATTCCTAGACAATACCCCATTATGGGATCAATCCTATCATGCTATGCCACCTATTCTATCACATCTTCCCCATTAAAAAATTTCCCTCTAAACACACAATCATTTCTCTCCCTCGAATCCCCTAGATTTTCCTATTAGATACTCTCTCCATCGGTAAAATAATGCTAAGATTGAACCATCCATAACATTTCTTCTAAACTCCTCAATCTTTGTGCAACTGTTGCCAACTCTTCACCAGATAACAGATAATTAAGGTCATCATCAATGTGTGACAAACTCCGTCTGAGCAGCTGGTTTGTTGGCAGTCTCCCCATCAACAATCTCCACATGAAGAACTAAAATTTAAGAGGGGTTTTCTCTATTGCTATGAAAATGTTTATTTGACTACCTATTTTAATATTTTGATATTGTTATAAGCTTACTTGACTGAGTATACCCATCTATTTCCTTTTTCCAAATCATTTCTTCTTCCAAATCATTTTGTGGTTTCCATACCTTTGTATCATTTCTATTTCCATTTCCATTTTGAGATTTATAAGCAAACTCCCTCATTCAAACAAGTTTCTAAAATTTAACTTCCATCTTATCATGAACCCATGTTTCCAGTTTGCTAATTACTTTATAATTTTTAAAGTGTTATAAAAGACAAATTATCCTATCGCAGAGACCAGATGGCTCAAAGTTAGTTATAATCAGATAGTAACACTTAGACTATTATATTTTTTATATAGAAAGAATTACACTCTAATTATCGGTTATAATTTTTTTATATAATGATAAATATTTAATCCAATACAAAAATAATAAATAACCTATCATAAGAATTTTTAAGCACTCATTCTATTGTCCATGCCAATCATTATTCCAGAAGTTCATTATTTTTCCATCCCCTAACTTCCATTGAATACAATTCTAAAATCTCTTTGATTGTTTATTATTGCCACATGCTAATGGTAAGTCTCTCCGCTAGATTGATTAATTTTTTTCCACATATTTTTTTTCTACATTTCTTTAATTCCCATAAAGTATATTATTCTATTTCATAGTGAGAAATCTTGGTTTTGTAATTCCCCAACCCATTTACCCAAACAATGCTTCATAAAACATATAAATGTATTTGATCCCTGGGCCCTCGTATTCTTTTGGCCAACATCTGAAATGTTGAATTGAATGTTGCATGTATGAGATAGTTGTGTGAAAATTGATGATATGTTGATCTGTTGAATAGATAATTTGTGCTAGGATAGATCATTCATTGTGTATGTGGCTTGATTTTCACCCAATTTAGTCATCTGAAGCATGGATGGTAACTCTGATATAGTGAATATTGTTGATTTTTCTGCATAATTCTCCCAGGCGACATCATCTCGCCCAGGCGAGAATAGTTTCGAGTAGCAAGTATGCTCTCTGAACTGTTTTCGCCCAGGCGGAAAATTACTCGCCCAGGCAAGAAAGTAGTTCGCTCAAGCGAGGGTACACTCGCCCAGGCAAGGAAGCCCCTGGAGTAAGTGTGCTCTCTGGAGTGCTTTCGCCTAGGCGAGAAATCTTTCGCCCAAGCGAGGAGGTATTCTCGCCCAGGCGAGAGTATTTTCAAGAGACAACCAAAAATCTTTAACAAAAATAAAAAAAATTACTATCATAATTTATTATATATGAAAAATCATTAAATTTAGGTCTGGAGTCAATTATGTTGGAAAAGTATTAATATCATACAACATTGGTCCTGAGATAAGGTTACCTTTAATTAAATATGTAAAATTAATGTTGTTTTTAAAATATTTATTTTCTTCTAAAAATCAAACAAAACTATATATAAAAAAATATTTAAAGTCACTTATTTTTCAAACCCAGAAAAAAATATTTATGAAATTATTTATTTAGATTCGACAATGATTGATCTTGCTCCTACGTATTTCCATCAATAATAGAAAATCAAGTTACGTAGTTCTTTCTAAAACGATTTGTGAGAGTTGGTATTTTAGTTTTAAAATTTTAATATATTTTTAGTATTTTAACAATGTTTTATATTGTTATAATTTACGTTATTCAGAGTATAGGATAGTGGAAGAGAATATATTTGATACCCTTACAAATCATTCCATAAGCAAAGATAATGTAAAATATATATCGACATTATAGATTTGCATATGAATTTTATTTAAAAGAACATATTTAATTTATGCAAGATTTATTATATGTAAATTATTTTTTATAATTAAATATTAAATATAAGATGACACGTATAGTCATATATATATATATAGATATTATATTTTTTAAGTTTAATTGTTAAGATTTGTAAAAACACGAAAATCACAAACGTGAGGTTGAATTGTGATTTAATTTAAATTTTGAAAACATTTTGTAAATATTGTCTAAATGATGGTATTCAAACAATGGTTTAGATTATAAAATAGTTAGATTGTAATTTTTTTCGTTTAATATAACATATCAAATGTAACAAGCTACTTTTCCTCGAGTTTGATTATTTGTTTGTGATGCTTGCATATGATAGATTACATCTTATGCATATTTCGTCTTAAAGAATTGAATAAAAGAGATATATTTTCATAAACATTTTTCAACAAGTTTCGTCTGATGAAGAACAAAAGGGTATACTTAACATCTCAAATAAATTAAGTTCAGACACAGATAGTTGAAGGCTTATGGTTCTTTTAGTCTAAATGGTCACACAATTGAATCACTTTGTTAACATATTTTATTTTTCTCTTTAACAAGTGATCAAATAATAATTCTTGCATTTAATCAAATAATACAAATGTAAATTACAAACTTATAAACAAAACCATTTTTAACATAAATTCACACTAACTCTCTTTCTTAAGTTAATACACACAAGGATAACATCTAGCTCCATCTTGCTTCCCATTGATGACCACTCTAATGAGCTTGAGCTATTATATCTTTGGTCTTTTTCAAATAACCATACTTAAGATCTACTTCGTGGAGATTGATTAACTGTTTGTGCAAAATGTAATTTCTTTCATAATTATGTTACATAACCAAGTGTAAAGGAGGAATATGAAAAAAAAATATAATAAAATCCATTATTAGGGAGTTAGTAGAGGTAAAGTGGGGTTATACTTATAAATAAAAAGGTTGGAAAGAGAGGAAGGGGAAGAGAATTGGATAGTGGAGTGAATAGGGAGAGTTTGGCCTCTCGAAAGCTAGGAGAAAATTTTGTTACTGTTTTTGTTCAAAATTGTTCATCTTTGTTCCCTTGTTATTTTCCATTACAGACTCAAATACACTCAGAATATTATTCAATTACTCCAATTATCTATAGTTTTTGTTGTTATCATCAAATACATTTATAATTGGTATCATATACTCGATATGGATTTCAAACCTATGAATGGTTACCACACGCAGCTTAGGAGCAATGGAGGAACGTGTCGAAGGGTTAGAGAAACGAATGATGGCCATGGTCAGATGTTAGAGACGATATTGAAGAGGCTCAACAATATGACGATGCATTCACCACGACATGATCACACTACAAAGTTGCATCAGGAGGAGGAAGACACTGCCTCTCAAATCGCGGATCCCGGTGGAAGAGGACAGAATCGCGGAAACCTACGCTACAGGGGTGACGAGGGACGCAAATTAGAGGTCCCAACATTTGATGGAGCATATCCGAACGGGTGGTTAGTGAGAATGGACCGTTTCTTTTGGGTGTCAAATATTCTGGTGGGGGAGAAGCTTGATTATGCGGTGCTAGGATTAATGGGGGAGGCTCTTACTAGGTTCAAGTGGTGGGAGGCTCAGTCGACATTTCACACTTGGCTCCGTTTCAAGCAGAACATGCTGAAATGTTTCGAACCAGGAGCGGCATCAAATCTCTTAGTGCCACTGTTGCAGGTGAAGCAGACAGGCTCTATTATGTAGTCTCAGCGTGATTTTGAGCTCGCGGCCAGATCACACAGAAATTTGGGTGGAGAGACCTTACTATGTATGTTCCATGAAGGGTTGAAACTAACAATTAAGTCGGAACTAGATGTGGCAGAATTTGAATCCCTACAAGCATTGATGGATCGTTCAATGGTTGTCGAAGCGAGAAACTTAGCTTGGCGAGAGGAAGGTGGAAGCCACAGGGGAAAACGACATGAAGTAGATCCTAAGTCTAGTGAGGGTTTCCATAGAGGTACGAATTGTGTTAGGCCCAATAATTTTAATTCCTACTTTGAACGTTCTCCACCACCAGAACCCAAGAAGAACCAAGTCACTCATATCACAACATCTAGCTCATTGGGCCCAAAGCATAATTCTCATTGGATCTCAAATAAAGAGTGGCTTGAACGCCAATGCAAGGGTCTATGCTACAAGTGTGGGGAGAAGTGGAACCCATCCCACACGTGTCGATACCGCCATCAACACTTGGTGCTATTAGATTCTGACAAAGAGAATGAGCTTGAACCAACACCTGAAGAAATCACAGATGAACCCTCTACTCTTAATCTACAAACTCTATCTCTCCATCTTTCACCTTCCAGTTATTGGGGTTCACACCTCATCATACATTTAAGGCTAAAGGAATGATTCAGCACTCAGAGGTGATTGTGTTGGTGGATTCAGGGGCGGAGGCCAATTTCCTTTCCACTTACATTATCTCCTCTCTAAGTTTACCATTAAGCCAGATGCGACCATTTCAAGTTGAGGTTGGGAATGGCGCTATTGAACCAGGAGTTGGGGGCTGTGAAAATGTCAAACTGATAGTGCAAGGTGTTTCCATAGTTGCAAACTTCCTTGTCATGGAGCTCGGGCGGTCGGAGGTTGTGCTTTGTGCTAGGTAGGTGGCAAGCCTAGGCAGATTTGAAGGTGACTAATAGCGGTTGACACTAAGCTGGATGTCTAATGGGTCCCAAGTAACACTGCAGGAAGACTCTAGCCTCAGTAGAAGCCATGCATCAGGAAAGATGACTTTAAACGCTTTGAAAAATAATGAAGAGGGTTTCTTGGTGACTCCTTTATTCTACTTTGATGGAGATAACATTACTTCTCCTATTACAACTGGGACTCTGGAATTATTGCAACAATTTGATGATCTTTTTCAAGAACCAGACGGTGGCTGACAGTTCTATGTTGACTACCGAGCACTCAACAAGATAATAGTCTCACACAAATTTCCAATTTCTGTCATTGAAGAGCTTTTGGATGAATTAGCTAGTGTTGTGGTGTTCTCTAAGTTGGATTTAAAATCTGGTTACCACCATATTTGAATTAAAGAAACAGATATCCACAAGACTGCGTTCCAAACACATGAGAGCCATTATGAATTCCTCGTGATGCCATTCAGGCTCACAAATGCCCCATCTACTTTCCAGTCACTGATGAATGAGGTATTAAAACCATGTTTATGTAAATTTGCTTTAGTTTTCTTTGATGACAATTTAATATATAGTTACGACAAGGACAGTCATAGGGATCATTTGCTGCAAGTTTTTGAAATCCTCAAGAGGAACCACCTGTGGGTGAACGGGAAGAAATGTTGTTTTGAAAGTTCTAGTATCGAGTATTTGGGACATATTATTTCTGCGCAAGGGGTTGTTGCAGATCCTAAAAAGATTAGTGACATGGTTGATTGGCCTACACCTAAAGATTTAAAAGCACTACGGGTATTTCTAAGGCTCACATGATATTACCAACCCTTTGTGAAGGGTTACAGCAGCATCGCATGGCCTCTTACACAACAACATTTACTAAAGATCAACGCTGTGTTTCTTCACTTTCACCTTGAGGACAAGGTGAATCTCTAAGGGGGTATTGTTACATAACCAAGTGTAAAGGAGGAATATGAAAAAAAAATATAATTAAAGCCATTATTAGGGAGTTAGTAGAGGTAAAGTGTGGTTATACTTATAAATAAAGGGTTGGAAAGAGAGGAAGGGGAAGAGAATTTGATAGTGGAGTGAATAGGGAGAGTCTGGCCTCTCGAAAGCCAGGAGAAAATTCTGTTACTGCTTTTGTTCAAAACTGTTCATCTTTGTTCCCCTGTTATTTTCCATTACAGACTCAAATACACTCAGAATATTATTCAGTTACTCCAATTATCTATAGTTTTTGTTGTTATTATCATCAAATACCTTTACAAATTAATCAATCAATTATAATCAATTCATAAAATTTTACAGGATCTTAGAATCTATGATTCTCACACAAACAGAAAATATAACATACCAGGATCCATGTTCCTTAATGACTTGATGATTCTTTTGATCTTTTGATTTTCTCCTTTCTTCCCTCCTTCCTTTTTGTCTCTTCTTGATAGTGAAAAGTTAACATACATTATAGAGAAAAAGAACATATGTTAAAACTCATGATAACTTGCTTTTTAACTTTGATAAGGAAGTTACGTTAGTTATTCCTTTATTTATTTATTTAAAGGAAGAGGAGAGGGAATTTATATTATATTTAATTAAAATCCACACTTACTCTATTAATATTTTAAAGAGTAACAACCATCACATTAACTCTTCTTTTATTAGAGTTAGTTCTATCAATTACAGGAACCACACTTTTATGATATTTAATTAAATATCGCTACAATCTTCCACTTGGTCCATGTTACAACTTGAGGATTCAACAACCATAAGAGTGCACTTTTCATTGAAATAATCAAGCCATCATCCTTAATACGAATTAAATCAATCTATCATAGCGATCCACGTTAATAAGAAACATATTTCTTCCATGTATAACAAATCAATTCAATTCTTAAAACATCAATCAAAGTATATTGTAATCTTTGATTTAAATACACATATTATATGTTATCACACCAAAACAATGCATGTACGTACCATAATGTGAATAACAAGCATAAATAAGCAAAAACATAACTTTAATTGAACTCACAAGTGTCAAATAATACAATCAAATTATTTATCCATATCATACTAATCATGCTAACAAGAACTTATCAATCATTCACATGTGTCTCACATGACCAAAAAATATTTTAGGTGATAACCCTTTAGTTAGTAGATCCACTATCATTTGATTAGTACCAATATGCTCAATTGAAACTCTTTGATTTTGAACTTCTTTCTTAATTGACAAGTACTTTAAATCCATGTGTTTTTCACCTTTACAATATTTGTCATTTTTAGAAAAGAAAACAGCTGCAGAATTATCACAATAAATTCTCCCGCAACATTAAGTCATGAGTTAAAATTCAATAGCCATAATGCATGAACTATGGCTTCAAAGCATGACATAGATTTAATCTCCATGGTAGAAGTAGAGATGATAGCCTCTTTTGCACTTTTTCATGAGATTGCTCCTCCAACCAACATAAAGGTATAACCAAATGTTGACTTTCTTTAGTTTATCCATCCAGCATAATCTAAATCTGAGTAACCTATGACTTCAAGGTTATTTGTTTTTCTATAAATGAGTATGTAATCCTTGTTGCCTCATAAATACTTGAGGATTTCTTTGCTGCTTTCAAGTGGCCCATTTCAGGATTACTTTAATATTACTTAACATTCTGACTGCAAACTTGTATCTAGTCAAGTGCATGTCTAATTATACATAAGGCTATCAGCCACTGAAGCATAAGGAATAGATTCCATTTCTTTTTATTCTAAAACATTTGTCAAACATTGCATTTGACTAAATTTATCTCCCTTTTGAATTGAAACTATTCCTAAAGAACAACTTTACATTCTAAATCTCTCTAACACCTATTTTATGTAGTCCTTTTGAGATAATCCTAATATTCCTTGTGATCTTTTACAGAATATATCTATCCTTCACATAGCATTCCTCACCCACATATTTCACCTCAAATTTGTTAGAAATAAATTTCTTTACATCATGTAACAAAATAATATCATTAGTAGCAAGGAGAATGTCATCAACATATAGAACCAATATAATAAACTTGCTCCCAATGATCTTCATATAGATATACCAATCAACGGTATTCTCTACAAAATCATATAACAAATCGTTAAACTCTAGATACCACTATCTGGAAGCTTGTTTAAGTTCGTTTATTGACTTCTTTAACTTATACACAATTTTTTTTTCATATGGTCACGAAACCTTCATATTGGTCCATATAAACCTCTTCTAAGTCACCATTGAGAAAGACGATCTTTACATCCATTTGGTGAAGCTCTAAGTCATAATGAGCCACCAAAGCATTTACAATTGTTAAAGAGTCCTTTTTTGAAACTGGAGAAAATGTCTCTTTATAGTCAATTTCATCCTTTTTTAGTGTAACCTTTGGTGACAAGTCTAGTCATATACTTTTCAATGTTTTCTTTCGAGTCTCGTTTTGTCTTAAAGACCCATTTACAACCAACCCATTTTGCACCTTTAGGCAACTCAACTAAATTCCAAACTTTATTGTCATCCATTGATTTCAACTTTTCTATTGTAGCATCAACCATTTTTAGAATTGTTACTTTCCATAGCTTGTTTAATGGGACTGGATCTTCATCGATGCCTAAGTCACATTCATGCTCAAGTGAATAAATCACATAGTCATTTGAAATGTTGGCCTTCTTTGCCTTTCGAACCTATTTAAGGGTATTATTTGTGGTTCATCTATGGTTTTCTCATTAATACTGGTACATCTTTGATTGCTTCATTATTAATATGTTCATTTTTCGAGTTTGGAATGTTGTGTGATTGTGACACAACAAAAGGAAAAACAACTTGAGAAGAAACATCAGATGTAGATATTATGCATGTTTCTCTTGAATATCCACCTTTCATGATTCCTCACCCCTCACTGATTTGACCATTTTCAATGAACCTATCATTACCAGACTCAACTATTATTGTATTATGATTAGGGAAATAAAATATGTACCCCTTTGATTTATTAGGATAACCAATGAAAAAATCACTAACGATTCTTACATCAAGCTTCTTTTCGTGTGGATTATATACACTTATTGCAGCAGGGCATCCCCAAATGTGAACATGCCTCAAACTAGGTTTCCTTCTTGTCCATAATTCATAAGGAGTCTTAGGAATTACCTTACTAGGAACCCTGATAAGCATATATGCAATGAACTTTAATGCATATACATCCACAATGATAAAAGTACGTTACTATAATGTATCATATTCCTAACCATTTTCATAAAAGTACGATTCTACCTTTCAGGTACACCATTTTGTTGTGGTGTACCAGGCATTGTATATTGTGCACATATGCCTCGACTTTCAAGTAACTTTGTAAATGGACCTTTACATTGTCCACTTTCATTGAATTTGCCATAATATTCACCACCTGTATCATAACTCCCAACTTTTACTTTTCTAATTAACTGTCTTTCCACTTCATTTATAAACATCTCAAGTACATCTATAGAATGTGTTGGAGTTAGCGAAGATGCTCTTAATTTGAAGATTTGATGAAGAAATTAAAGAAGTTTTGGAAGATTTGATGAAGTTGAGCTTTGGATCTTTGGTTTAGGGTAGTATAGAGTGTCTTTAGCTAATATTTTCATTTGTGTGTGTTATCTTATCATTTGCTTGCAAAGTGATTAAATGAGTATAGGTGCTGCAGAACAAAAACAACTAGTTGTTTCTAATAAATAGTTAGTTGTTTTTGTGCTTAAGGAAAAGCAATCGCTTGTGTTTCAAAAACAACCTGTTGTTTTTACTTGACCGTGTTGGTTTTCTTATAAAGCCATGCGTGCAACACGCTTTGAATGATGAAATTCAATCTGTAAGATTCTGAAAAAACATTTCTAAACATCACCTGAGAGAGAGTTCTTGCTGATTTTCCTTCAAAGATTAGAGAGGTTGATCAAGATTTACTCAAGATCAACATGGATTCTCATTCTTGAAGGGGATTTTGCTTGCCTTTTATTGGGGGAGCAACCAACAACTACTTTCATCTAGATAAGTGATTCTTTCTGTAGTGAGATTGGTTTTAGGCTGCTATGTTGTGATTTTTAAGTGTTGCAATTCCAAAATTACATGTTCCTTGGTATATCTATACTTGAATAGGGTGATTGAGTATATGTTGTGTTTTAATTGATTGGAATTTCGTTTTTGTTGTAAGTTAACATAATACACTGCAGTAGACTTCTGCATTTAGCACTGGGTGGTGCATCTTATGTGGTAGGGTTCTACATAAGGGTAGAATCAAACTTGTAGGGTTCATGATTGAATCTTGGTTGTGTATTTGTATGTAAACTTGTTGATTTTAGTGAAATCTTTTACATAGTTGTGCAAATGACTGGACGTAACACTTGAGAAGAGTGAATCAGTATAAAAATCCTTGTGTGATCCATTCCTCCTTGTTGCTTTTACATTCGCCAATCAATCTTGCCTTATTCATATTTTACTGGTATAAACAACTTTTTAAAATTGAAAAATCGTCGGTTATTTTTCTGGATAGTACATAAAAGTCCAACTTTGGCAACGAAATCAGCTGGCTGAAATAGATCTTTAATTATCTAGAATCGATCTTGTAGGGTTCATGATTGAATCTTGGATGCGTATTTGTATGTAAACTTGTTTATTTTAGTGAAATTTTTGCATAGTTGTGCAAATGACTGGATGTAACACTTGAGAAGAGTGAATCAATATAAAAATCCTTGTGTGATCCATTCATCCTTGCTGCTTTTATATTTGCCAATCAATCTTGCCTTATTCATATTTTACTAGTATAAACAACTTTTTAAATTTGAAAAACAGTCAGTTATTTTTTTGGACAACACATAAAAATCCAACTCTGGCAACAAAATCAACTGGCTGAAATAGATCTTTAATTAGCTGATTTTCTGAAATCTTAGGCAGTATTGTGATACATGTTTCTTAATTAAATACCAAGTTTTATTGATCTATTCAATCTGTTTTATACAGTATAAAAGGGTTGTTTACTGGTTTTGCAAAGAATTGTACAGAGTTGCTTAAGCTTGTTCTTCAATTCTCACTTTGTGCATATTCTACTGGCATTCTAATCTCTTGATTCTTCAATCTATTTTCAATCAATATTCTTTAATCCATCTTCATATTACTAGTTCTGGACAAGATGAAAGGTTCTTTTTTCTACACTGGATTGGGATTTGTTAACTGGGTTGTGTTTGTTTAATCAAACTTGTTTTTGACTTGTATATTCAACTCATTTCAGCTTATTGTTCTCAAATTTCAATTGGCTGCCTTAGTGCATCAAACTCTGGTTTAAATCGTTGTCAATAACTCTTGATATTAAAATGTTTTAAAAGAGTTTTTCAAATTTGTTTTCACTGGTACTACAACTGGTTAAAGATTTTAACTGATTGAAATATGTTTTTAGTTAATTGTTTTTTCTGCTAAAATTGGCGAAATTTTTTTTAAGTGTAGGAAAAGAAATTTTAACCTATTGTTTTATCATCTAGCTTGTTATTTTACTGTTTAAACTTTGCCAAAAATTTCAATCAGCTGTTTTTACAATTTAACTAGCTGTTTTTTTCTATATGCACACACTCACTCCATTTTATCTTGTTGTTTTTGCATTTTAACTGGTTGTTTTGCACATACCTTGGATTGTGATCATTGTTTCATAAAAATACTCATTCTTTCTCTCTTGTTTTGCAAAAAGAATTAATAGTTCAATTCACCCCCTCTTGAACTTTGACCATCATATTTTTCAACAGAATGAGACTTTTCATGAAGTATAGATAACCATATCATGAGAAGTCATCAATAAAAGTGATAAAATATTTTTCACTACCAAAAGATGAAACATCAAAAGGACCACATATGTCAATGTGTATCAACTTATCAACTCAAGAAGTTGATTGATTCTTGTGGCTAGATTCTTTAAAATGTGTTTTGTTTGCTTGTCTTTAATGCAATCCAAACACACATCCCAATCTACAAAATCCAATTGAGGCAAAATATCATTTTCACTAGCCTTGACATCGTTTCTTTGGATATGTGACCCAATCTTTGATGAAATAAGAAAGCATAATTCTCATTATATACTACATGATTACTATGTTCAACATGAAATAGAGATTCAAAAAATTTAATATCAAAATTGAAATGATATAAGTCATCAATTAAAGTACCAGAACCATAATAGTACAAATTATTATACAATGAAAAAGACTCGTTATCAATCTTAAAGTTAAATCCTACTTTGTCCAACTTTGCAATAGAAATTAAATTTTTAGCACATACAGAAACATAAAGACATTTTTCTAGATCCAAACAATAGTCAGTGTCCAAGATAAATTTATATGTCCCAATTCCATTTATTCTTGCCTTCATTCTTTTTCTCATATACAAGAACTTTTCAGTTCCTCTTATGGGTAGGATCGAAAGGAATCCCTGCATAACATGTGATGCATGAGTAATTGCACCATAATATAACCACTAAGTATTATTAGCCACTTCAATAACCACCAGAAACCTATTGAAACATAGTAAGTACCTTTCTTTTCAACCCATTTCTTTCTTTTCAGACAATCTTTCTTGAAATGTTCGGTCTTCTTGCAAAAGAAACATCTCTTCTCCTTATGGATTTGGCCTTCAAGAACCTTTAGTGAAGTTTCATCCTTCTTGTTCTTTTTATCTAGCTTAGTTTTACTACTACTAGTCGCATTATGAAATGTGAGATGGAGAAAGTGATCCTTCATTTTCTTTAATCTTTCTCTTGAACCAACATGGCCTTAATTTTCTAAAAGTTTCATCTTTCCTTAATGGTGTTGTAGTTTACCTAGAACTGGCCAAACTTAATAGGAAGTGAGTTCATGATTAATTGGACTAGAAAAGACTCACTTACATTCATACCCATTGATTTAAGCTTTGCTGCTAGATTTGTCATTCTAGTCACATGATCAAGAATGGGTTGTGACTAGTCAAATTTCTTGGTTAACTCATTCATCAAGCCACTCACAATAGACTTATCAGTAATGTCTAATTGGGAATATTTTTTAAATTTCTCCATGAATTTTTTAGCATCTTCAGTCATAGGTATAAATGGCTTCACATTTCCAGCCAAAGTTATCTTCATCAAGCTCACGCTCAACAGGTTAGACTTGTCACATGAATGATAAAGAGATTTATTCTCTTCTAAATTAGTCTCAATAATGGTTGCGAGCTTCTCATCTATTATTAATGCGAGGTCTAAGTCTATAAATCCAAAATGGAAACGAATCTATTTAGACCACTCATCATAATTCAGCTCATTGAATTTGAAAATGTCATTTCCTATACCATACAAATTCAAGGAAACTGTAAAATTTTTATAAAAAAAACACAAGCATTAATGCTTTGGGTATAAAAATATATAAAACAAATTAAGATAAATTCTAACTAAACTTTGAGTGTATATTAATGTTTTCCTTTGGACAATACATCAGCATGCAATTACATAATATATGCACTAATTAGAAAAATTTACTATCTTTGGATAGAATAAAACTAATAGTGTCTTTACATTTTCATCTATCACAACCAATAATTATAAGAACAACTAATCAACCTTTGGACAATTCTTAAATGTCTTATAACAATGAACATTAATATTCCTGTACATAAATAACTATCATTTAACATCCATTCAATGGATAACTAAAATCAGATTTGATCACTTTGGTGATTACAAATTAGTCATACAATTCATCTCAAAATTAATCAATTCATAAATTAATTTTCATTTACACAATGAAAATATGACATAAAATCCTTCCTTCTAGACACATTAGGATAACCAATTTTGAGACTTAAAGTGAACTGTAATGTGATTTCTAAAATTTGGAATATACTATAACCGTGCGAGACTTCATCTTTTAACAATTTCAAAATTTGGGAAAATTAGCATACATGGAGAATCATGAATTCAAGTAATTTAACTATGATACCACATGTAAGTTCTTTCATAATTAATCAATCAATTATAATCAATTCATAAAATTTCATGAAACTTAAAATCGATAATTCTCACACAAACAAAGAAAAAAACATAGTGGGATATTCATATTCCTTAATGATGTGATGATTCTTTTGATGTTCTAATTTTTCTCTCTCTTCCTTTCTTCCTTCTTTTATTTATTTATTTATTTAAAAAGAGTGGGAAGGAAATTTATATTATATTTTAAATAAAATTCCCACTAACTTTATTAATCTTTTCAAGAGTAATAATCATCAAACCAATTCTCCTTTTATTAGATTTAGTTCATATTATTTAATTAAATATTTTTTTACACAATATTTTTTACCCAAAATGCATTATCGAAAAGACATTTTAACCAATGCTTGGACTTACTCCAAAATCTTCATGTTACTCCTTTCCTTTGTAACCTCCATTAAAAAAACCTCTCAAAATACTCATTTGAAAATATAAAAAAAAAAGAATATAAAAATATCTCGTCCTTCTCGCCAATCTCCTTTATAATATCTTATCAAAATTTATTTTCACACTCTAATTTATCTGTTTATCTCTTTTCACTATTTTTTTACTCTTTCTATTTATATTAAGATTTAAATTATCATTAAAAGTTAATATTAAATGGCTTTTTTTTAACCATTATTGTAGATTTCTTTTTCATCTGTATGCCAAATTCAAGAAATATAAACAATAATACTTAATTATAAAGAATACAAATGAAGATGAAAGAGGAGAATGAAAATAAAAAGATAAGAATGATAAATAGAAGAATGCTCCAGCAACCATCCTTCAAGAAGTCAGTCTTCCTTAATCGTTGACATAAATAAATGAATTTTTCCAAACTCATTCAAATAATATCATGACACTATTATGTGTGAACTAGATATAACACCAACTCCTGTCAAGGACGCTTTTTTTTGTGTAACATCCATAATAAGAGTGTTTGTGGTTGGGTCAACAAAACTCATCACATTGACCAAATAACGATGTAAAAATTGCCATACATGCTCCTTTGTTTCTCAGTTGAATTTTTTCTTGTAGTTGTACGAATACATTCGTGTCGAGAACACCATTGTCAATTTCTATGTTAAGAATTTTATCTGTGTAAACAAGTTCATTCATGTCTCTGTTGTGTGATGCTCTAAATAAGTAATTTGTATCGTTATCCATGTTAGAAATTCCTTTTCCAAACCCATGTTATAAGACTAATTATATTTAATCCTACATTTTGATATCTACAACACCATTGTCATCCATGTCAAAAATTCCTTTAATAGCTAATGCCACACCATTGACATTTTCATAATTAATTAAATTTTCCTCAAATTCCTAATCAAATTTAATTCTTAAATAAATTCTTAAATTAATTTAATTCCTAAATAATAATTTTTATCAATTTTCTAAAATAAAAATAAATTAATATCCTAAGAAAATAAAATCAATTAATTAATGATATTCTAAAAAAAATATAAGTAGTAAATAAATTAAATTCCTACAAAATTATAATTAATCAAAAAAATTCCTACATCATCCTAAATTTCTAAAAGTCATACATAAATAAAATAAGAAATTAAATAAATTTTTCAATTCAAGCTATTAATAAATAAAAACAATTTATAAATAATTAAATTTCATTAATTATTCAAAAGAAAAAATAATTAAATATTTTAAATAATTTAAATAACTGAATTAATCAAAATCCTAAATTAATAAATATAATTTCTAACATATTCAATACCCTAAATAAATAAAAAACATAAGTATAATATAATTCCTAACTTATTCAATACATTAAATAAATAATAAACCTAAATAATATTTACAACAAGATTAAATATTTTTTTTAACAAAATTATAAACTAAATATAAATTGTTTCTAACTTCTTCTAAATTTTAAATCCATTTAAATCTTATATATGAAATATTTTTAAATTTTACATCAAATTCTTTCACACAACTATATATTCATTCTTTAATTAAATACTCATGGTAAATATAATTGTAAATAAAATTATTAAATAATACTAAACTTTACAATTACTAATTATATTTAATATAAATATGTAAGGCATTATAAATTAAATAAAAACTCTAAATAATTTTAAGTCAAATAGTTAAATAATAAAAACCATACAATTCATTACCAATTTGATATGTCAAATAACTCAAACAATAAAAATCATACAATATATAAATAAATAAATAATCAAAGTACATCAAAATTCCTAATAAATAAATATGTTAAGTAAAAAAATATATCTAAATAAATACAACTAATAAATTATTCAAAATCCAAAAATTATAAAAATAAATTAATTATCACAATAGTACATAAATAAAAATGCTCAACATTATATGATTATAATGGTCAAAATGTAAATAACACATTCAAACTTATTTGGTATAGATATGCAAATGTGGAAAGTATAGCAATACAACATTACGCCAACAAAGACCTTCCTTTATTAATAATACAACTATCACAAAAAATTTTAACCAAAAACAAACCACCAAAACAAAGAGAAAAAAAAATTACACCTCAAAATACACATAAAAGTCATCCACATGCAACCTCAACCTTTAATCAAAGAACACTAACCCAAAATGTGAACCAAGTACATCTTTGTTTCTTACAAACTATGGCAACTACAGCTTTCATTACGTCCCTAAACCACCAACATCAATCTCTTATGCTAAAGAAGAAGAATCAAATATGTACCAACCAAAGAAGTATCGTACTGTCTACAAATGACACATTTTCAACATGCAAGATAAAAGGCTAAGCCATTTATACAATGACAACAATAAACGCAAATGAAAAAGAGTGTTTAATCGAGTGGAATTGCTAATCGATTATGAAAAAAAAAAACACTGATAATCGATTATCCTTGGATGTGTAATCGATTATCTCACAAACACCTTATATTCAATTATGAGTGTTGCCTAATCGATTATGAAACCAAAAAATGTTGCCCACTGAATCAGTTCCTTCTCACCAACCCACCACCAAACCACTACAATGAACAGTCTAGCCACCACCTCTACCAATTGACTTACATACCATTAAAAAGCTAAACACACACACAAGACTACCTTATCTCACACCATAGTGAAATGTATTGAGGAAGAACAACGATAGAGAAGAAGGGAACCAAAAAGTACAACAATCATAACAGACCGACATATCTTTCTAATGACAATTGAAATGGTCAACCACCACCACCCACCCCATTCAACATTTGTTTGAAACCATGTCAGGTATCTCTGCCAAATGCCAGAGAATCTCTATATGCATCTTACTTTTCTCTACCATCCAAAACGCATGCAAGGGTAACTTCGTATTTTTCTCGTTGTCAACATGTCTTTACTTGACTTTCTTCACTCAATTATGAAGTTCGCTTCATCCTCTCCTCTTCCATTTTCACTCCTGCAAATTATTGTACATCATTTCATCTAAACACATGTGACCCCCTCTTTTCTTTCTTTCCTAAGAGTCCAACAACAGATCCTAACACACTATAAGTCTTCTAAAAAATCCTATATGGTAGTCTTTTGCTATGCTAGTTCGAATTGCATTTGATCTCAGACAAGCACATACTCAGACTACCTCTCAATCATATACATACTCTTAAACATATATAGTACAATATTTTATATTGTATTTAATTTTAAATTAATTTAAATATAAGTACTAACTATAATATTGAAATAAAAAAATATGAGATAAAAATATTTTATCTTTATTTCATTTGGAATTAATTTAAATATACATATTAACTATAATATAAAAATAAAAAAATGACATAAAAATCTTTTATATTTTGTTTAATTTTCAATTAATTTAAATATAAGGAGGCAGTTGCTTCCTACACGATACATATTGCTTCCTGCACTTAACAAATTCTCAATATGCCAACAATTTCCTCATTACTTTTATTTTAAAATTTATTTATTAAATGATTTTTTTCTTTCTCATACCGACACTCATACTAAGAGGTACAGTACAATCAAAAGTTGTTAACTTCTCTCATAAATATTAACAAATTTTCTTGATAAATAATAAAAAAATCTAATAAATATTAAAAAATATCTATATATTTTTTTCAAACAATATTGAATTAGTTGTCATAAAACTAAATATTTGAAAATAATGTGTTAAACTGAATTTGTTAAATTATTGTAAATATCTTAACAACATCCAATATCATTTTTATTATTGTTAAAAAAAATATGGGAGAGATATTTCTGTAAACATGAGAAGAATAAAATTTATTTAATATATAAAATAACAAAGATATTATTGATATTTTGATAATTTTTTAAGTGTAGGAAACATTTTGTATCGTTCAGGAAGCAACTACCGTATAAGTATCGACTATAATATAAAAATAAAAAAAATGAAATAAAAATATTTTATCTTTTATTTAATTTTGAATTAATTTAAATATAAGTATTAACTGTAATATAGAATAAAAAAGATGAGATAAAAATCTTTTATCTTTATTTAATTTTGAATTAATTTAAATATAAGTACTAACTATAATATAGAAATAAAAAATATGAGACAAAAACTTATATATTTTATTTAATTTTGAATTAATTTAAATATAAATATTAACTATAATATAGAAATAAAAGGATGAGATAAAAAAAAAAAAAAAAGTTTATAAATATTTTCCAACAATGGGAGCAATGCATGTAGCTTTTCTTCTCTCTCCTTCACAACCTTTTGTTTTCCTCTGTAAAAGTGCACCCAAACACCCTATTCCTCTGCCACCGCTAACACCAACCCTCGTGACCCAAATCTCCGATCTCAAGGAACCACCCCGAACTCTCTCTCCACGATTCCGCTATGTCGAAGAAGCGCAAGTCCATCACAACCAGCCTCGACGAGGTCGATCGGACCCTCTATGCCTCCTTCTGCACCGCCGCCAATTCCCTCTCCCAGCTCTACACCCACACCATGAACCACCAGAAGTTCTCCTTCAACGCCGGCGAACGCCACGCCCTCGTAATAAAGCTCGCCCCTTTTTCGTTGTTTCTTGTCCTTTTCCATTGTGCTAAGAAAAAAAGCTTTTTTTATGTTTTTGGGAAAGTGGAATTTGGATTTGATTCTTTTTCTCTTATTTGGGTTTTCTTTTGATCGGTTTTTGGGAGTTTGGATTGTTGTGATGTTGTGTTGGTTGGTTAAATAGAGAACATGGTTTTTGTTTGGCGTTTTTTTTAAATTGAAATGTGCTTTTGTGTATGATTTTGAATTCGGGTAGATTCGATGTGGATGAAAAATATTTGCTTTTTATTGTGTGTGTGTGTGTTTTTTTTTTTTTTTTTTTTTTTTTTTTTTTTTTTTGGTTTTTTTTGATTTTTTTATTTTTTGTTTTTTTTTTTTTTTTTTTATTTTTTTTTTATTTTTTTTTTTTTTTTTTTTTTTTTAATTTGTGATTGGTTTTGTGGGAAATTTTGAAATGGGGAATTTTTTTTTTTGTTTTGTAATGTTTGAAAAGGGGTTTGTTCGTTTTAGTTATAAAAATTGAGACTAAATTTTTTTAAAAATTTT
>Ga0099824_1003487_pt1 | contig 22955 bp, 27 predicted proteins | sample SiratrowhiteBW_FD_76837 | JGI IMG/M metagenome (GOLD analysis project Ga0099824, IMG submission 76837) | Root nodule microbial communities of legume samples collected from California, USA - Siratro white BW | ecosystem: Host-associated > Plants > Roots > Nodule | place: USA: California... | reverse complement strand
TATCTAATTTTTGGTTTTCCATAGTTTTTCCTTTAATAAATTATGGTGGCGACTCCTCTGTTTTGAAAATTAAAAATAAAATGATTTTTGTTCGCCGTCCCCGTCGTGATCCCGGTTGCGACACAAGGCCCAACGATTTAACCTAATTTGCCAATTAGGGTTCCCAATGGTAGAAGCGACGCCCATTTTGAAGAATCTTGTCAACCATGGGAGGAACGGATGAGGATGGCGCAGAACTGCCACTTGCGGCAGTGGCGAGACTGAACTGCCGCTTGCGACAGCAATGCTCCACGATGGCAGCAGTTGATAATATGAATGCTGAGAAAAAGATGAGGAAAGAAATCTATCTGAAACATTTTATTACTCTTTTTTGATAGTTTTCTCTTCTGCCTCAAAAGCTACGTGTTTATATAAAGCAAAGTACCTAGGGCAAAGAAAAACACGTGTCTTTGTTTCTAATAGAATTTGTTACAAACATATAACAGAAAGGGAAACATTAGTGGAGAAAAAACATTTCTGTATTTCTGTATCATAATACCCCAGTCAAGCTTAAGCGGAAGAACAATGAAGATTGAGCTTGGATATTAGAGCAGAGAAGGGGCCAGGATATAGAACTTTGGTGAAGATATCAGCAGTTTGTTGTTGGGAAGTAATAGGAAGAAGATGCAACAATTTAGCAAGAACCTTCTCCCTGACGATGTGGCAATCCATATCAATATGTTTAGTGCGTTCATGAAACACGGGATTGTTTGCTATGTGGATGGCAGAGCGATTGTCACAAAACAGAGTAATGGGTTCTGTTAGAGAAAGGTGAAGGTCAGGAAGCAAATAGCTCAACCATTGAGCTTCACATGTGGCTACAGCAAGGGAGCGATACCCAGCTTCAGCGGAACTATGGGCCAGCGGAAAAATAAACTGATACCATGATAATATGGATGCTGAGAAAAAGATGAGGAAAGAAATCTATCTGAAACATTTTATTACTCTTTTTTGATAGTTTTCTCTTTTGCCTCAAAAGCTACGTGTTTATATAAAGCAAAGGTACCTAGGGCAAAGAAAAACACGTGTCTCTGTTTCTAACAGAATTTATTACAAAGGAAAAACCATATAACAAAAAGGGAAACGTTAGTGGAGAAAAAGCATTTCTATATTTCTGTATCATAATAGCAGTAGCGAGAGCTTGGCGGCTACGCAGAAGGCAAGGGCCATGGCTAGGCATGCGGCGAGGTGTGGAGCCTCGTGGCTGAGCGGAAAGTTTGAAGGCGCGGTGAGCGTCAAGATTGCGGCGATTGGCAGCGCAGGTCCCACGGTTGCAGGCGAGGCGGAGCGCGATGTTAGGTTGGCAGTTGACGGTGAAGGTGACTCGAGGTTGCAAAGGGAGGTGTTGGTTCGGCGGCCTGAGGCCATGGGAGTGACACAAGGGAGGTGGTTCGTGGCGGTGGCTGGCGATGGATAGGGAGTGGTCTTGAACGGCTGCTGCCGCCGCTCGGAATAGAGGTCGAAGGGCGGTGTTGTGGTGACAGGGGGTGAACGTGAGGGACCTATGACAGGGTAGTGGTGTAGCTGGTGCGGTGAGTATAGGTGTTGGTTGGGGTTGTTGTGGAGGTGTTTTTGAGGTATATGACGGTAGTTGCATGGTGGTGGTCAGAGGCGACCTCGGTTGCGTTTTTGGTGGTGGTGAAGGTTAGAAGAGGTTAATTCTAAAGACGGTGGAATATCTCCGCCTCGCGGTGGTGGGGGAGGTTGTTCCGCACCCTACCCTGGTGACAGCGGCGCCGACGAAGGTACTTCCCTCTTTGGCAAACTTGAACTTTGGGATTAGCTATCCCATGCCAGGGGATGGCAACATCGCGACCATGGGAGGTGTTGGTGCCATTCGAGGTTCCTGCTTTGGAGCTCTCATGGTAGCAAATTCTAAAATTAAAATGTTTGGCCCTTTCCGTCTTGTATTCTTTGTTTTGGTTTTGTTGTGAAGGTGATGGATTCAGAATGGGGGGAATGGAGGTTTGATCATAAGAGTTGAGTGCGTGATAGATGAGAACATGAGAGTGAAGAAAGAAGGGAAGACCTCTGAATGGGAAAGTGAGTATGAGTTAAAGAAAAGGGAGTCGTAGGGTTGATGTGTGTGTTTCATGCACATAGTGAGGAGCCGAGAGTGAATGATTTGGAGGCAGTAGCCAATGTGAGAGTGAGGTGAGAATATGTCTTTGGCCGTCAAGAGGATGGTGGAAAGGGAAGTGGTGCACAAGGTGCTGGTTGGGGTTTCAGCCTACAGGTTGAGTTTGTTTCTCTTTTCTTTACTACCTTGCTCACTCTTCCTCTCATGTCTTTATTCTTTGGTTTTGATTATGGTTTTCTGACATTGGGTTATGTATATTGCTGAACTTTTGTGATTGCTTACTTAGGAATGGAGAAGCTGGAAATTGGATAACAAATGAGTGATGGAAGAGTAAAACGTGTTAGATATGATGCAGAAGCAAAAATAACATACAACATACAAAAACGCCAAATCGTACGAGTACTCTCACAAAAAACACCATGTCAAGATAGCCATCAAGTTCCAGAAAACATACCTCTGAACTCCCGTTCTGCGGAGTGTTTATATGTTCTTCAATATTCTATTGCTATGTTTTATTTTCTTGTTTCAATTCTCTCTTATTGTAACTGGAATATGCTCCCTTAGTGATCATTGGAGAATGGAATTTTTCTATGCAGAGGAGAACTCAGAATGAATGGAATAGTGTATCAGTCATCCCATTTTTGTATTTTTTTTTTATTTGCTTTAAAGGGAGGAAACGGTTAGGGAACAAAGCAATGACAAAATAGCCTTTTTCTTGGTCTGCAGCAGGGTAGCGGCAACAAGGTAGTAGAAGGACAATGTGTTGTGTGTGTGAGTACGAAGATTTGGGAGCGAGAATTGGAGATTCTCAGAGTGTTTGAGATAAAAGGAATATTGATCGTTGGCCCAAAATGAAAAGGGTAAGTCGTTGTCCCGAAATGAGAAGGGTTCGAGGAGAGGTAAAGTAGGGAATGAGGTGCATGAGTGAAAAAAAAAAAAAAACCCATCATCATGCCAATTTTAAAATCAACCCTCTCTTCTTCCTTTATATTTTGTTTTTATTATTTTCTATTTTCCTATTATTTAATAATTTTTTTATTTCTATTTTTTTAATTTTATTTTTAAAAAATGGAAAAGAGATAAAAAAAATTATGACTTTTTTTAATAAAAGATAAAGACAAAATTGCAAATTGTATTTTTTTTATTTTCTAAAAATAAGAGCAAAATAATAAATCCAGACAACAAAAAATTAGAGATAAATTTTCTCAATTTTTCTATATTTAATATAAAATATTTATTTTTTTCACCCGAATAAAATTGGATATGGACAATTGTCCACTCACAACTCACAATAACCACTCGAAAGTGAGAACTATATCTTTCTCATTACCCAATTTGCTCTACTCTCACCAAAGGGATAATTTAAAGATACAAATAAAGAACAATTGTTAGATCAGAGAAAGATTAAGAAAAAGGGGGCAATCTTTGACTCGTACGCTTTTTGCTCTTTTGTAGGGTTTGTATTATATTTTGTATCGATACTTGCCATGTGATTGTTAGGTGATTTTGTGTTTGTTTGATTTGTAATATTTGCAATATTGAGTTATGTATTATTATTGAAATTGAACGTGAATTATATTTGATGATGACGATTGCTGCCTTAAGCACATCCATATTAGATAATGGTGGGTTGTTGCCTCATGCACACATCCTTGGACCACAAAGCACTCATTATAAGCCAAACAAATACCAATTTGATACAAAATCCACCACGAAATTTTCTATTTTTATAGCTATAAATATTTTTTAGCTTTATTTTAAGATAATTTATTTAAAAGAGGTTTCATGATTTTATTTAGATATTCAAACGACCGTTCATGTCAATTTTCAAAATAAAAAATAATAAAGTTTTGTAAAAAGAAAATAAAAATAAAAAAAGTAAAATATATAGAAAATTAACAAAAATAATATACAACATTTTAATAATAAAAAATTAAAAATTAAAAAATTAAAAAATACCAACATCACATCAAATAATTCCAAATTAGAACTACGTGAACCCTGATTTTCCATTATGAAAATACGTAGGACCGAGGTCAATCCTTGTCGTGCCCAAAAATAAAATAAAAAATCTTTGTCTTTATTTGTTGTTCTTTGCTTTTATTTGTTTTCATTTTATGTGCCTTTAAATACATCTTTATAATATCTTTGTTTATTTATTTTATTTACGTTTTTTCCCTTTAATTGCATCTTTATTGTTTTATTTATTTATTTACATTTGTTTAGTTGTCTTTAATTGCATCATTATTGTTATTATTTTGGAAAAAACAACATTTTGTAAAACCACACTCATTTTACTTATTTGATTAAAGGCACCGTCTTAGGACAGACGTTGTAGGGTGCTAATACCTTCCCAAACATAACCGACTTCCGAATTCTAAATTTGGTTCATAGATTGTGTTTTCTTTTTTTGATTTTCTGTAGTTTTCCGTAATAAACTATGACTCCATCTCTATTTTAATATATTTTTTTCTAATAATAATATTATTTATTTGATCGTTGTCCTTCCCGCAGCGATCCCGATTGCGACACAACTCATCGAACATATCATCAAATCTAGGGATTGAGTGCCTGTATTTAATAGTTATGTTATTAACTGCGTGACAGTCACAACACATTCTCCATTTACCATCCTTTTTGGGCACCAACAAAACTGACACGACGTATAGGCTAAGACTCTTTTGAACCCAACCCTTGTCTAACTGAACCTAAGACTCTATCTCCTTGGTCTCATCCAAATTTGTTTTGTATAACGGTCTTTGGGCAGACTAGCACTCGGAACAAAATCGATTTGATTTTCTATTCCCCGAAAAGGTGGCAATCTAGTAGGATCGTCACTAGGAAATATATCATCAAATTCTTTTAAAAGATTTTCGAATTTTGGAGACACAACGTTGGATTCAGGTTTATCAGACTGCGCACATGTGAGCGTTCCTTTACACAGTAAGAGGTACAGAGGTTGCTCAGTAAGGAGACAATGTTTTAAAGAATTTTTAGTCAAGAAAGCCTCTTTATGAGTGACCTCGTGGGAAGGAACACCTAGCTCCCACATCTCAAACTCATCTTTAGGAGTAGGTTTTAAGATATTTAGATTTTTTTTCACTATCTAATTTCTTTTTCCTTTGGACTTGATCCTCCAACACCTGAGTAGGAGTCAAAGGATGAAGTACAAACTTTTATGTTTATGGGTGAAGGTAATTTCGTTGATAAGACCATCATGAATAGTTATTTTTTATCAAATTGTCAGGGTCTTCCTAATAACACATGACAAGCCTCTACAAGAACTACATCACATAAAACTTCATGAACATAATATCCTACGGAGAGCTTGACCTTCACTTCATTCTTAACATTAATGTCCCCCCCCTCCCAAATCATTAATCCAATGCAGTTTATATAAGGTTTAGGGTGGGGTAATAACTCAAGTTTTAATTTATCAACCATCCTAACACTACAACAATTACAACACGACTTGCTGTCAATGATGAGAGAACATACATTTTTAGAAATTTTGTGTCTTGTGTGGAAGATGTTCTCTCTATGTGACTTGGGTTGTGGCCTAGGTTGGCTGTTGAGGGTTCGTCTAACCATCAATAATTCTCCCTCATGAGCAAAAACATCCTCTTCTCCTTTACAATCAGACTGCTCACTAGTGCTCTCAGCATTTTTCTCTTCTTCACTACTATATAGGTCTTATCCTCTCAACAGGATAGTCCTCATAGAAGGACAATGGAATTTCACATGACCCTGACCCAAGCACTTGAAACATTTGATGTCACTAGATCGGTTAGTGGATATAGGTTCTTCTCTTCTCTTGCCACTTTCTTAAACTATGGCTTTGGTGGGATTCTCTCTTGGTTTTTCCTTTACAAAATTTCCCTCCCTTTTATACTCTGGCTTGGAATAGGAGTTAGAGTAAGAACTTTGACTTGGTCCTTTTCTCAAAACTTGTTGTTCAACCTTTATACAAATCTGAACCAAGTCATGGAAATCCCTATAATGGAGAACTTGTACTCTATCTCTTATTTTGAGACTCAATCCACTCAAAAACCTAGCCACAGTTACACTCTCATCTTCTGGGATTCCTGCCCTCATCATATACATCTAAATTTTTGTCTATATTCTTCAATACTTATATTTTTCTGATTAAGTCTATGGAGTTTTTCCATGAGTTCTCTATGATAGTAGGAAGGCATGTGTCTTATGCTAAGAGCACTTTTGAGATCATTCCAGTAAGCTATGGCTGGATCATGGTGAAGACTCCTATCTCTCACTAGGGTTGTGCACCGATGTAAGGCATGTCCTTGGAAACTAAGGGTTGCTAAGGGAACTTTTCTCTCATCACCCACATGGTAGCATTCAAACTACTGTTCAACCTTCATCTCCCAGTTGAGGAATGTATCAATTGTTAGCACCAAGGTTGCTAAGTGATTTGATGAAGCCAACAATATGATGGAGTCTACATGGATCAAAGCTTGTAAGAGGGTTGCTTCAAGCCATCATGGAGCTTGGTAGGAGTTTTAGTCTAGGACTTAGATTGAGTGTGTGTGAGTGTGGTTTTGGTTCAAAACCATGTTGCATGATTCCTTCACTTGAGAAGAGCTCTAAAGATTCATAATGATTAAAAGAGACTAAAAGTGGTTAAACGATTTTGAAAAAACATTTTGAGATTAAAATCAGTAAACTGTTTTTCAAAATTGAACTTGCTGGATTTTTTCTGTGATTACAGAAAAATAATCGATTGAATGATTAAAGCAATCGATTGAACTTTTGTCTATTACAATTCAGTTTTCTATATAAGGGTGGCACGTGATTTGAAACTTACAAAAACGAAAAACAAATTCTACTCATCAATTTGAGATTTTCCAAGAGAAAAAAGAGCATCCTTATTGTGACAACGAGAATTTACATTGATTTTCAATTTACAAAACATTAAGAACTTGAATCTTGGAGCTCTGTCTTGAGTGCTGGTTTTGCACCAAAGCTAAGTGTTCTACATTGTTCTTCATCCAATTGTAATCTGTTATGTCTAGAAGTACTGTTGTTTTGATATTCATTTGTTATCTCGTGTACTGTGAGTTATGTGGTTGCACATCATGAAGGGTTTATGATTCGCAATTGTAGTTTTGATACCCATTTTACATAGGGTGTGTAAGTGGGTTTGTACAGTAGGTTTCTACATTGTTTTTTTATCTATTGTGGGGTGTTGTAGGTTGTGTGCTGCAGGGTGCAATGTTATCTTGCGGGGTGTAAGGGTGTTTGTATTGTATTGAATTGATCTTGGTGATCTTTTTAGTGGAACTCTTTCCTTGTTGGCAAAGGACTTGACGTAGCCCTTGAGAAACGGTGAACCAATATAAATCTTGGTGTTATTGATCTCTCTTTCTCTCTTCTTGAATGCTTTATTGTTTGTTGTTGCTTGCCCATTTTAATTATTCTTCGCCTCAGTTTATTGCTCATTTTGCTTTTGTTATATTGTTTTCTCTGGAATTGTTTTTATATTTGTTTAGTTGTTTGTATCTGATCTTTATTCTGTTTAAGTGTTTCCATTTAACTGTGATTACTTTATATCTGTTTGTATTTTTGAAAACTAGTTTTCTTGAAATTATTGTTAATTTTGGATTGCTTTATTGCGTGAGTATTTTTTAGTTATCTGATTGTTACTGATCTACTCTGGATTGTGTTTTTTGTTAAATTTACTGTTGATTTGTATGTTCTTGTCTATACTATTTGTGTTTGTAAATCGACTGAATCTTATCTAATATGTTTTCTAGTTCCAGTTTACTGTTTTCGCTTCCGAATTAATTGTGTTATTGTTGTATACTATTCTCTATGTGTATTCTGTTGATTAATTGTGATCTGGAATACATTGACTTTTGCTGAGTACTTCAGAATAACACTTTTGATTGATTCAATTAAAAACTTTCATTCGACACTTTAAATACTTTCCATTTTTGGGAGAGTTTTTGAAAGTTCAATACACCATTCCCCCTCTTGAACTCGGCCTAAACTTTGTTTTCAATTTGCATCAGAGCTAGGACTTGAATCCTAGTCAAGTTTTTCTGATCCATGACTGAGAATAAACTATCTTTTGCTGAAGGTGCATCTATAAATAGACCACCTATGTTTTCTGGGGTAAACTATCAGTTTTGGAAAGTGAGAATGAAAAATTTCATTGAATCTATTGATCGTGGTATTTGGAACACTATAGTAAATGGTCCTTATATTTCTATGTCTGTTGTGAATGGTGTGCCTATTAATAAATCTTACGATGAATTGACTGATGCAGAGAATAAGAAAGTGTAATATGATTGTGTTGTGAAAAATATAATAACCTCTGCCTTGAACCATGATGAATTTTTCAGAGTATCTCAATGCAACTCGACTAAAGAAATATGGGACATACATGAAGTCACACATGAGGGAACCACATATGTAAAAAGAGCCAGAAAGCATGCACTAATCTAGGAGTACGAACTGTTTAGGATGCAACAAGGGGAGACCATTGCTGATGTACAGAAGCAGTTCACTCATATTGTCAACCACTTGATTGGACTGGGAAAGCAGTTTTTTAAAGAGGAACTGAGCATCAAAATCCTAAAGTGCCTGGACAGGAGCTAGCAGCCTAAGGTGACTACAATTTCAGAGACAAGATATCTGACCACACGCACTACTACAACACTCTTTGGCAAGCTAAGGGAGCATGTGTCGGAGATGACTAGGCTGAAGGAAATGGAGACAGTGGAGAAGAAATCCAGAAGCCTAGCACTCAAGACAAAGGCTACAAATGTGGAATTGAGGAAAGCTTTGATGAGTGCAGTGATACTGAAAATCTCAATCTGTTGACAAGGAGATTCTAAAAGTTCATCAAGATGAAAGGCAAAGTGAAGAATCAGCAAACTAAGAAGTATAACAAGAAAACTGATAGTGGTTTTACAAAATTCACCTGTTTTGGTTGTGGTAAATAGGGACACATGAAAGTGGATTGTCCAAGTCTTGTGAACAAAGAAGAAGGCAAAAGAAAAGAAGAGCAGTAAATCTGGAAAGGGCAGAAAAGCATATATTGTTTGGGAAGACAATGATATTTCTTCCAGCAGTTCTTCACATGAATATGTTGAAGCAAACTTGTGTCCTATGGCTGGACAAAATTATGAGGTGATTAGCATGAATTCCAACACTTCATTTAATAGTGAGAATTACAGTTCACTTCTTCAGGTTTTCTTAGAAAACCATGAAGAAGCAAACAAATTGGCCTTATCTAACAACCGATTGAAAGGATTAAACAATTGATTGGAAGGTAGAGTCAAAGACTGGAAGAAGAACTTTTAAATGTGAAAACCGATTTTGATAATCTTGAGATGATTTATAAAGCTTCCAGTGACTTTGATTCTAGCAAGCCAACCAACTGCGAAAATTGTGTTGTTTTACAAAATAAAGTTAACTACTTGATTACTACTACATCTAAACTTTCCATGGGAACTGCTAATCTCAATGCAATTTTGGGATCTCAAAATTGTATTTCTGAAAAGTTGGCATTGGATATCAATGTGGTTTTCAAGGAAAGCTAAAGAAATTCAACAGTTTCTTTAAAGCTAATGAGCAACAGTTTTCACCTTTCATGACTTGCTTTTATTGGTTGAGGAAGGGCCATTCTGTTAGGAATTGTAAGATTAGAAAGTTTGATGTACCTAAAGGTACCAATCTGAACCCAAGTTTAACAAGGTACTAATGCCTCAAACTTAATTCGTTTTACAGGTCTGTTTGGCATCCAAGAAGCAGTTGTGGTATCTAGACAGTGGATGTTCCAAACACATAACTGGAGATGTTTCTCAATTGATTAATTTGAAATGGAAACCAGATGTCTTTGTCACCTATGAGTGAATACTTGGTGTTGGTAACATGAGAGGAAATGATGAGGTGATCATAAAAGATGTGCTTTTAGTGGATGGATTAAAGCATAGCCTACGTAGTATAAGTCAACTGTGTGACAAAGGCTACAAAATCACATTTGAGCCAGATTTATGCCTATTGCATATTTAAAAACCAATGAGACTGTGTTAGTAGGTAAACGGGTAAACAATGTATACATGCTCAATGTCTCTTGCATAACCTCTAGCATGAACTGCTTGCTGTCTAGGAATGATGAGACATGGTTGTGGCATAGGCACTTAGCTCATATTCATATGCATCATCTCAATATGCTTGCATCAAAAGAGCTGGTAATTGGCTTGCCTAAGCTCAAGTTTGAAAAGGACAGATTGTGTGAAGCATGTCAAAAGGGCAAACAAACCAAAAGCTCTTTCAAATAGATAAATGTGGTTTCTACATCTAGACGTCTTGAGTTGCTTCACATAGATTTGTTTGGTCCCTCTAGAACTGTGAGCCTAGGAGTTAATTATTATGGTCTTGTAGTAGTTGATGATTATTCTCTTTTTACTTGGATTCTTTTCATTGTCACCAAGGATGAAGCCTATCATGCTTTTAAAAGATTTGCCAAGGTTGTCCAGAATGAAAGAAATTGTTGCATTTTTGTCATTAAGTCAGATCATAGAGGTGAGTTCCAAAATGAAAGATTTAACCATTTTGTGGCAAATTTGGAATCAAGCACAACTTTTCAGCACCAAGGACTCCACAGCAGAATAAAGTGGTGGAGAGGAAGAACAGATCATTAGAGGAACTAGCAATGACACAACTTAATGAAATGGAATTGCCAAAGTACTTCTGGGTTGATGCAGTGAGTACAACTTGCTATGTTCTCAATAGAGTGCTCATTTGACCAATCCTTAAGAAGACCCCCTATGAATTGTTTAATGGTACAAAGTCCAATATCTCTCATTTGAAGGTTTTTTGGATGTTAATGTTTTATATTAAACAATGGTAAGGATAACTTGGGCAAATTTGATTCAAAAGCTTATGAGGGTATATTCCTTGGGTATTCATTGCAAGGTCATGCATATAGAGCATATAATAGAAGAACCATGCTAGTTGAGGAATCCATGCATATTGCATTTGATGAAAATAACCAGAACATGCATGAAAGTACTAAGACAGGTGCAGATGATGAGATTCCAACTGGACAACAAGTTGATACAAAACTTCAAAATAAACCGGAGAAAGTTACTCAACTGCAGGAAAATCAATCAATTGAACTAGAAAGTCAACTGGTTAAATCTGGAGCTAGTCCAAAGATAATCAATTCTGAACTACCTAGGGAGTGGAGAGTGCCTAGAAATCTTTCTTTGGACAATGTCATTGGTCAAGTGGAGAAGGGAGTATCAACTAGAAGATCAATGAATCATTTTTGTGAGCACATGGTTTTTGTATCAAGAGTGGAACCCAAAACAGTGACTGAGGAGGCACTAGAGGACAACAATTGGATAAATGCAATGCATGAGGAGCTGAATCAATTTGCTAGAAATGAAATATGGACTTTTGTTCCTAGATCAAAGAAGATGAATGTGATTGGAACCAAGTGGGTTTTCAAGAACAAGCTGGATGAACAAGGTGTCATTGTGAGGAATAAAGCTCGGCTGGTTGCAAAGGGTTACAACCAAGAAGAGGGAATAGACTTTGGAGAAACTTATGCACCTATGGCTAGATTGGAGGCAGTGAGGATACTATTGGCATATACTTGCATGAATAGATTCAAATTACACCAAATGGATGTCAAGAGTTCCTTTCTTAATGGATACATTGATGAAGAGGTTTATGTGAGTCAACCATCTGGATTTGAGGATCATAAATACCCAGATCATGTTTTCAAGCTCAAGAAAGCCTTGTATGGTTTAAAGCAAGCACCTCGGCAGTGGTATGAGAGGTTGAGTAATTTCTTGCTTTCTCAAGGCTATGAGAGAGGAAAAACAGATAAGACTTTATTCATTAAGAAAGCATGCAATGATATTATCCTTGTACAAGTTTATGTTGATGACATCATATTTTGATCTACTAATGAAAATTTGGTTGAGCAGTTTGTGATAACTATGTAGGGTGAGTTCGAAATGTCCATGATGGGTGAGCTCAACTACTTCCTAGGATTGCAAATCATACAATTCAAGCATAGAACTTTTCTTTGTCAAGCCAAGTACTGCAGAGAATACTGCAAGGAGGCTGCTACACCTATTGCTACTGGATGCTATTTGGATGTTGATGATAAAGGAGCTAATGTTATCTAACAAAATACAGAGTGCTTATAGGATTACTTCTTTATCTTACTACTAACAGACCGGATGTCATGTTTAACGTGTGTTTATGTGTAAGATACCAAGCCAATCCTAAAGAGTCACATTACATGGCAGCAAAATGAATCCTAAAATATCTTAAAGGAATTGCAGATGTTGGCCCGTGGTATCCTTGTGAAGTGTCCTTGAACTTAATTGATTACTTTGACTAAGATTTTACAGGATGCAACCTTGATAGAAAGAGCACCAGTGGGACATGCCACCTACTTGGGTCCAGTTTAATATCATGGCATAGTAAAAGACAAGTGTCTGTGGGTTTATCAACAACAGAAGCAGAATACGTAGTTGTTGGGAGTTGTTGTGTTCAAAGCCTCTGGATTAAGCAACAACTAAGTGACTTAGGTATAATTCTTTCTAAAATACCATTACTCTGTGACAATACCAGTGCAATAAACCTAACAAAGAACCCAGTGCAACATTCCAGAACAAAACACATTGAAATACGCCACCACTTCGTAAGAGATCATATGAATAATGGTGACTGCATAATTCAATTTGTTGCGTCTGAGAAATAATTGTCTGACTTATTTACTAAGCCCCTTAATAAAGAAAGATTTAATTTTCTCATAAATGAGTTGGGCATAATTGATTTTAAATGTGTTAATTAAATCAGCTCATGCACTTTTGGTCTTTAGTTTAGTTTATGCAAAACTGGTATGATTAATTGAGTCAACAAATTCAATTAACTAATGTTTGACTGCTTTATACTATAGCTGAATAAAAATTTGACTATGATTAATTTTTGTTCAATGTATTGACTTGTGCGAGGCTGAATAATGGTTCTTAATCAATTTTGTACATTTAATTGATCTGTGTGAGACTGAAATATTGGGAAGGCAATGACTCTACAGTAGATTGTTTGGTCAAAGAAGAAGATATAAATGAGCTGAGATGTTCAATGCATTAAGATGGCATGTAAGGAGCGATAACATACATAGTGCCACTTGTCATCAACTTATCGGAGGTCAACAAGTCAAAATCTGCAAGAATCTTTAAAGCTAAGTCACTTCTGTTTCAGCTTTTTATTTACAGAATCCCAACAAACTTAAAAGCAATTTTTGTGTTGTTAATCAATGTTTTTGCATGTGCTTGGATTCTTTTGTCTTTACTTCTCTTTATATACTGCATCAACATGCATTCAAACTCACACCAAAGCACTGCATACTTAAATACATTGCCACTCTCGGTCCAAACATTTATCCACTTCAGAAATCCATCAAACACTTCCTAACATGGCCTCCTCATCCAACCCAAAGAAAAGAACCAATAAGGTTGTTGTTAAAAGAGTTGAAACAGTAGATAACAATGAGTTTGGATACCTTGAGAGATGGTTCTCAAGGAATCAAGAAAGCATTGAGGGGTATTATCGTGAGTTTAGTAGAAAGGCGATTATCAGTCCAAAATTCATAAGGATGGAATGGCTGAAGGAGAAAAAGCTAGATGAAATGAGAGACTTGCTAAAACATTAGAAGCTTGAGAGGTTTCTCAAATTGTCTGGGAATGCCAACCCAGATTTAGTTAAAGCATTTATCACCAACATGTGGTACGATGATGATACTATTTACTCCCAAGTCAAAGGAGTAGACATGGCCAAAAACGATGAAGTTTGGCTGGCTGTAGCGGGTTTGAGAAATGCGGATATAATAGTTGGCAGAGGCAACACCATTGAACTTGAAGATTTCATCAAAGTTAAGTTTTACAATACATGCCTGAGAAACCCAAATATTACAACGAGGAGTTATTCTGTTGGAGGTCTTGCCTTGACTCCACGTATTCTTGCATTCATTGTAATCTGGTTGCTAACCCCTAGAGATTTTAATCATGTTGTGTTGATGGAGGAGGATTTGATTTTGATGTATTACTTTATGAGCAAGATCAAAGTGAACTAGATAAATGTTATCAAGGAGCACATTTTTAAGATCAAGAAGAAGCCTGAGTACTGCATACCCTATGTGGTCGTTATTTCTAACTTCATTGAGTATTTTGAAATAGATGTTGAAGGAGAAGTAGTGGAAGCAGTGAAAGCTCAGAACAAAATTATTGTGGCAACCTTGCACAAGATCAGCCTGAAGAAAGTGAATGATGATCACTAGGTTTGTAAAGCTGATGGAGGAGGAGCTAATCTGCAGCAATTTCAAGAAGATGATGGAGCAGGAACGAGTACTCCTGTTGTTGATGCTACTACTGGAGGTAGATTTGATCATGTACAATTTGCATATATGTCTAGCAATCGTCCAGTAGAAGGAGAAGGTTCATTCACAAGATTTGGACAAGTGATGATAAGTCAACTGCACACTATAGAGAATGATCATATGAGCCACCACAAATTTTGTGAGACACACTTTTAGAACATAGAGGACCTTGTTGAAGATGTTCAATACAAGATTCGTCAAATGTTCTATGGACCCGAAGAGTAGACTATTTTCATGCGTATCATAGTTGGTCCCTTATCTTCCATTTGAGGAATTCAATGGGGGAGAAGTATGCGTGTTGTTGTGTTGCATTAGGATGTTAGAGTGTGCTTCTCTATGTTGTTATGTGTTGTCTTTCTGCTTTTGTTATTTGTTTTCTGCTGCTATTGTATTACTACTGGTTTATCCAGCTCTACTGATCTCTAGTTTTAGTTGTTGTTGGTTTGATCTTAAACATGTAGTTTGGCTTGTATTCCCGAATCACTTGTAATCGTGGTTTGAATATCAATGAAATGAAAAATATGTGTTTTGCTTATGTTCTAATATAGTGTTTCTTATGCTTTGAAGGAGTATCAAAGTATAGGGGAGCAATCACATGGTTCTGATTTGAGTTGATTTAAACTGGTTTGGAAAATTGCAAAAAAACATTCAGTTGTTTTTCGAGTTCAATCAACTTATTTTTCTTTGACCCTACTGTGCTTACAGTTTTTGTTAATCAACTATTTTTAGATTTCAATTAGTGTAGAAATCTACTAATGCAGTTTATGCAGGTCAGGTTTAGTGCAACTCAACACACACTTGATTGCCTTCATCAAATTGGGGGAGATTGTTAGCACCGAGGCTTGTTAAGTGATTTGATGAAGTCAACATGGACCAAAGCTTGCAAAGTGGATTGCTTGAAGCCATAATGGAGCTTGAAGGAAGTTTGGTCTACAACTTAGGTTGGGTGTGTGTGAGTGTGGTTTTGGTTCAAAACCATAAGTTGCATGATATTTCACTTTCGAAGAGCTCATAAGATTCACTTTGTGTTTATAATTAATTGAAAGAGATCTAAATGAGGTTAATAGTTTTTGAAAAACATATTTTGAGAGTAAAATCAGTTAACTATTTTACGAAAATCAATTTACTTTTTTCTAAGTTATGGAAAAATCAATCGATTGAGTTTTTTTACAGATTTAGAAACCAATTTTCTTATATAAGGGGTATGCGCGTTTTCTATAGTACCTAAGACATTTGATTGATCAATTGTAATTTTCTAAGAGAGAAAAACTTGCACAAACTGTAAGAACACATTCTACTTGATTTTCAAACAAGAAAACCTCAAAAACTTGAATCTTAGAGCTTTTCCTTGAGTGGGTTTTCTGCAATTCTTGGTTCTGTACTAGAGCTAAGTCTTCTACACTGTATTTTCATCCATTTGTAATCTATTTTGTGTAGAAGTACTTGATTTCGTTCTGATTTGATATTTCTTGTATTATGAGTGGTTTGGTTACAAATTACATAGGGTTTGTGATTTGTAATTGTACATTTGTTACCCATATTGCATAGGGTTTGTAAATTGTGTTATGCAATAGGGATCTGCATTGTTTTACAGCTATTGTGGGGATGCAGTAAGTTGTGTGTTGTAGGGTGCAGTGTTGACTTGCAGGGAGCAAGGGTATTTGTGTTGTATTGAACTGATCTTGGTGATCTTTTTAGTAGAACTCTTTGCTAGTTGGCAAAGGACTGGACGTAGTCCTTGAGGAAGGGTGAACCACTATAAATCTTGGTGTTATTGTTCTCGCTTTCTCTCTTCTTGAACACTTTTTCATATTTGTTGTTGCTCGTTCAATTAATTGTTCATTGCTCTCACTTGGTTGTTCATTCTGCTGGTGTTATTTTTGTGTTCTCTAGAATTGTTTTATATATCTATTCAATTGACTATATCTATTCTTGATTCTGATTAACTATTTTCAGTTAACTATACTTGTTGTATAATTGATTGTATTTCTAGAAACTAATTTTTTTCTTGAATATTATTAGTTTTGTTTCATTTATTAAATTTAGTTTACTGTGTTGTGTAAGTAACTTTCAGTTAACTATTACTTCTGTTAATCTGATTATTTCTGGGCAGTATTGTATTGTATTTCTATTCAACTGATTGCTTCTGCATTTGGATCTGGTGTTTTTGGTTATTGTTGATCTGTGCACTATAATCATTATATTGATTGTGTTTCTTAGTTAATTGTTTCTAGACTGATATAGTTTTACACTTTGATTTCTATTACTTACTTTTGTGTTTTAGTAAACTGTTCCTTGCTATTTTTCTGTTATGTGTTCTATTTCAGTTGATTGTTCTTGATATGGAATTTATTGATTTTTCTATTGTGCACTTCAGAATCACATTTTTTATTGTTTCAATAAAGAACTTTCATTCTTACTTGAAATACTTTCCTTTTTTGCAAAAATTATTGAAAGTTCAATTCACGCCCCCTCTTGAACTCGACCTAAACTTGTTTTCACCTTCTTCTTTAAGGTCTTCATTTCCTCCGCCATAATGGCAAATTGTATATCAGTGTTTATTTTCAAAATACGAAGTTCATCCAAAAATTTTCTCAAATCTGATGTATTTTCACTAGACTCATTGCCACTATGGTGGTAAGAATGTCGAGACATCTTAAATTTTGTGCAGTAGTGTTCTCAAGGTAAGACAAACAACTCTAGCACACCAAGGGGTCTCCCAGGAAAGTGAGGTACGTCACTAGAACAACTTAAGTACCAAGACTTTCCTTGCCAGAGCTTGACCCAATGTACCTTCCCAGTCGTTCATACAATGAATTCAATAAGTCACAAACGAAGGGGACTCAATTAAACAATTAAAACTAGTCAAATTGATCAACCAAAGGAATAAAAATATGTAAAGAAAGTAAACAAGGCTTGAGAAAGTAAATCTAGTCGAATCCTAAGGTGAAGTTCTTTGGCACTAAGGACCTTAGACACACTTCACTGTTTAAGTGTTTGAACGATTCCAGTAATGAAAAAGAGTTTTGCAATTACAACTCAATTGAATACAATGAAAGTTTGCTAAAAAATTAAAGATCCCTGAACTATGCACTCCAAGTGTTTGTAGAAATTACTCTCCAAGTGTTTCACTTCTTTTTGGATCACTTTTTGGTCAATGCAATTTTTTTCAGCCACAAGACCGCATCTCCAATTGTCATTCATCCTCCAATATTGCTTTGAGATTCAACTCTTAATGTGTTGAGCTCTAACTCAACTCAAGTACTTCATTAAGGTACTAGTTCACCATGAAGTCACAAATATAAAGCAATAAAAGGATAATTTTAATAACACAACTCAAGAGAATTTCTATTGAAAAACTCAAATGAATGTAATTTGAAATGACAATCAAGAAAATTAAAGCTTAAAAAACGGAAGTACAACACTCAAAAGATGATCTACATTAGATGAAAGACAGAACATAAGACTATATTCTTCAGTTCTGGCAACGGTGAGTGTATTATTTATTGTGATCACTACAACGCGTCTTGCTCATGAAAATTTAACCAACTATTCCCAACATCTTAAGGTACATGCATGAAAAATTTTAGGTCCAACTGAGCACTGAGTTGCTCTAAAGAACAACAAGGGTTTTTACGCACAATACATCAGTTTTCCAGTCAAGGTGTTAAGGTTCTGGCAGCGTCAGTTCCAAAATTTATCACGTCCAATCCTAAATGAATTAATTCGCCAAAATTTAATCACACACTCCCAACATGTCAAGCTAACGTCATGCAAAATATGAGGTCCATACAGTCATGGAATTGTTCCCAATAAATCAAACACAGAGGTGAAATTGCACTTTCATCCATTTTTGAACAACAGTTAGCATTCGGCTTTTACACATTTATCATGTTTTTTTACATAATTTGAATGCGCCTTTTTCACAATATCTTTACAACATCTCAATGTAGCCTCATACAAAATTTCATGCGAAAATACTTAATATGCCGTTCCGAATAAATTTCTCAAATTTCAGTGAACCTTTATCAAACACTGCAGTTTTGTAAAAGGAAATCTATGGAACCCAATGGAATTAGAAAAAACTTCAAGACATATGGAAGTAGTATAGACTCTAGGAAACTCACTAATGGTGAATTAAAGAACTCAACAATGAAAAGAAAAACGCACTTAAAGCACAACACCTTTCATCAAACACCTTGTGAATAACATTTTCTTTCACACACATTTCAGCAAACTCTTAATCTACACGTTTCAACCTAAGGAGTTTATGACATTTTAGGAATACACATGACTTTGACACATACTATGGATCATAAAATTGAAAACTAAGACTCAACACAACAATTTTAATTGATTAAAATCAAACAAAACTCAAGAAATCTCAAGAACACCGATACACATGCGTTTTGGACAGTTCAAGAAGATTGATGATTTTGAACTATTTAAACTCAATTAAACTACTTTCAATCGGTTGAAAACTTTCATAACATGTAAAAGTTGATTGAAAAAATATGGAAAGTGGAAACAAATCAAGAAGGAATCAAGAACTTATCTTTTTAAGAACCTATGCTCTTGATACCAAATGATAGAGGAGTTCCTACGTCTTTTAAGCTTCTTGTGCAAGCTACACTTGACGTAGTGTAAGAAGAGGCTTTTGCACCATTCAAAGCAAAGATAGAATTCCTCCAAGTATGCGAAAGCAATTGGAAATGGAAGAAGCACTGCGGAAGTGGAGAAGTGTGGGAGAAGCTACGGTGGAGGCTTCTTATGATGGTGAACTAGGTGATGCAAGTCTTGACGGGGTTAAGCCAACCTTCATGAGAGAGTCTCTAGCTTCTTGGAGAAGAAACTCAATAGGAAACTTGATCAATGAGCAGAAAATTTAGCAGCATTTCATTAGGCAAATCAAGCTTAGAATACATAGAGCTTAGGCATCTATTTATAGAGTTCAAGTGGCTTCTCATGCAAGCTCCTCATAAGTAGCGTGTAAGCTAAGCTAAGGAGAAACCCTAGCTTGCATCACATGCTAGGGTTAGGGTAAACTAGCATGTGAAGTAAGCTTCCACGAAACCTTAGCGCCTATATCCTTCCTTCAATGAGAATGCGCTACATGGCATGTCTTCTAGGCACTACTAAACCCTAACCTAAGTGCATTTACAAACCCTAAGACACCTAGGGTTTATTTACAAGAAGCAAATTTCCTATACTAATTTGTACAATTTATCAAAGGATCCTCAAAGCTCATAATAGTCAGCATTTTGACATGTGCAGGTGTCTCTAACTCTTCATTAACATCAAGGTGTCTAATCATAGCTCTTGTAACTGAACCTTTTCTGGGCCTTCTTTAATCATAAACCATTTGAAAAAAATTTCATGCATTCATATATTCATTTTCCTAAAATAAATTTTAATGTAATTATGCATTTTCTCATAACGAATTTTCATGCATTCATATACCCATTTTTCTCAAAAAGTAAGTTTTCATGCAGTTATGCATTTTCTCAAAATAAAATTTCATGCACTTATGAATTTTGTCTAAATAAAATTTAATGCACTTATGCATCTTTTCAAAATGAATTTTTAGGCATTCACATATGCATTTTCTCAAAAAAAAAAAATTGAAAATTTGACATATCTTTTTGAAACATTTGTACATATATTAAAAATCATACATAATTATTTGAAAAAATATTTGTTCATTCAAAATTATTGAAAAAATTTTCTCGCAAAAAATTCTCGCACTTTTATTTGAAAATTGGTGCATATCTTATTGAAAATTATCTTTTGGGTCTGTGATCCCCTGAAGAAGCAAGGTCACAACTATCCATCTTTTTGGCGTTTGATTCCCTGCAGTAGCAAAGTATTCGCTGACCATCTATCTTTCTAGTGCTTGATCCCCTACAGAAGCAAGGTCTTGGCCATCTTTTGGGTTGGTGAACCCCTGTAGAAGCAAGGTCAGAACCATCCATCTACCTTTTTGGCGCTTGATCCCCTGCAGAAGCAAGGTCTTAGCCATCTTTTGGGTCTGTGATCCTCTATAGAAGCAAGGTCACGATGGTCAAAGGGATTGCGTCTCAACCTCTATGTCGTCGTTTACAAGTGCGACATCTCTCTGGAGGTTTGCCTCTACGACACGTTTCCTCTCTGTTCCCTACTCAGAATCCTCGTAAGCGACAACATGCGACTCATTGGCAACTAAAATGACAGCGAACTCTCGTTACTTAGATTCTCGTCACCGGTGAACTTCTCCAAGATCTCTGCCTCACAAGCAAGGTCATTTCTATTATCACCGTCATGCCTCACCTCTCCAACGCTATAAAGAATCACACCACTTCACATGGGAACCGTCACCCCCCGAGTTATCACCGCGCCGTCACCTTCTTTGGCTCGCTATAAGTCGTCGCCTATGGCTGCTAAGTCATCGTTCATGGCTACTTTGTCATTGCTGCCATTTTTTCTGCTTTCCCATGTAAGCCTAACATATCTAGGGTAAAGTGGAAGCAACGTGGCAACATCATAGTGATGGGCTCAATGTTGTTGGAAAAATGAAAAGGAAATAAAACGTTGAGTTTGAGGAAGGTGCAGCGTTGGAGAATGATGGGCCTGACCCAATTTTGCATGTTGAAGGAAGGAATGGAGTGAGGGTGCAGCGTGAAAAGCATTGGAAACGTGAACGGGGGTGGAAGATTAGGTGATTGGGTTTGGGCCCGAAACGAAAATCAAAAGAGAGAAGTGAATGGGTTGCAAAGTTTGGCTCAACCCAATGTAGAAAAGGATGGAAAATAAAAAAAAGGGGAAGTTGGGCTCGACCCACTAAAAAACTGAGCTAATTTGTGTGCTCATTCTTTTAGGCCATATTTATTTATTTTTTATATCATAATATTTGTTTGCGTCTAATTTGTTCTTTTAATACATTAATAAATAATGTTTTATTTCAAATAAATTTGTAAATAAAATTATAATAAAAAAATCAAATTTCCGAGAAAAGATAAAAATATAAAACATTTCTAAAAATAATAACAATATAAATTCTTCAAAATTAGAACTACGTGATCTCTGATTTTCCTTTAGAATGGAAATACATAGGAGCAACGTAAATCCTTGTCGGGCTCAAAAAAATTAAAAAAATATATTTGCTTTGCTTATTTTTACTTATTATGTTTCTTTTATTTGCAGTTTTGTTTATTTATTTTTATTTTATTTGCCTCTTTGTTTATTTTTACTTATTATTTTAATTTTATTTGTATCTTTGTTTTTTTTTATTTATTTGTATTTTTTTTGTGTTCTTTTATTTGCATTTTTGTTTATTTTTATTTATTATTGTTTACATCTTCTATTTGTTTGTAATTATATTTTTCTTGTTATTATTTTGGGAAAAATAACATTTTGTAAAACCAAACTAATTTTTCTTATTTGATTAAAGGTTCTGTCTTAGGACAGGCGTTGTGCGGGTGCTAATACCTTCCCCACGCATAACTGACTCCCGAATCCTGAATTTGGTTTATAGAGTATTTTTTATTTTTGGTTTTTCTATAGTTTTCCAATGATAAACTATAGTGGCAACTCTAATGTCAATTTAATTTTTTTTAAGTTAATTTTTTATCGCCATCTTCGCAATCCCGGTTGCGACAATATTCATCTACTTGATGTTTTTTAAGAAGTTTCTTAACCTTTGTAACATCCTGAAATTTGTTGTATCAATAAATATAATAAATATGACATTTTGAAAATTACATTATCTTTAAATATTATACTTATTAGGTTGACCAATTAATTACGATACAAGTATGATATGTAATAATAATATTTTGTAGGATTATATCTTGGTAAATAGTGGTATTAATAAATAATAATAAGAATAAATATTATACTTAAAAAACATATTGTATATATATTTATGAGAATATTTTTATATGGTATAAATATTATAAAAAAAAAATACTATTTTGGTCTAATATATATTATCTAATTTAATTATACTTAAGAGAAACTTTCAAACCCCAATGAAAATTTAATATAAAACTCAACTTTTAATACAATACCAATATATATATATATATATATATATATATATATAACAAGTAGTATTGTAAATTATTAACATTGATTATCTTATAGTCTTTTAAAATCTACCTTTTTTTATTGACTGAAATTTGTTTAATATGTATCTATTCTTAACAACCAATTTGCATTCAAGATAGACAAAAGTTCCTAGCAACGCAACACATATATATTAAATGTTCATGAGTGTTGTACACCTATTATATAAAACTGTCACTTTAACAATAACTATACATTATACTCATTATAATATTATATATATATATATATATATATATATATATATATATATATATATATATATATATATATATAATTGAGTGTTATACATCAATTACTGTG
>Ga0099824_1003479_pt1 | contig 22987 bp, 6 predicted proteins | sample SiratrowhiteBW_FD_76837 | JGI IMG/M metagenome (GOLD analysis project Ga0099824, IMG submission 76837) | Root nodule microbial communities of legume samples collected from California, USA - Siratro white BW | ecosystem: Host-associated > Plants > Roots > Nodule | place: USA: California... | reverse complement strand
TATTGTTTATTTATTTTTATATATATATATATATATATATATATATATATATATATATATATATATATATATATATATATATATATTGTATTTGGGTATTTATATTCAAATCATAAATGTGATAGACATTGATATATCTTCAGGTTATATTTCACTTTTATTTTATTTTATGTTAAAGATATATTTTGCTTTTATTTTATTTTAAGGAATCAAGATTTCAAAACTCAAACAAATGACCAAATAAAAAATTCAAATAAAAGGCTAACTTATTTTAACATATTCTATATTCGCTGGTGGTTGATTGAGAAGTTTACTTGTTTAACGACTTCAATTTAAAAAAAACTAATTTTAAATATCTGATTGGAACATTTATTTATTTTCAGCATCAAATGCAAAAAATGATAAATGCAAAGAAATAAGTCTAGATTCTCTTGCAATTTTTGTATTATTATTCTATACACTGATAAATAAAATAATAACTTTTATTGATTATTTACAAAAAATAAGTTTACATATACATCCTGCTACATGTAATGGTTACCTAAATTATCCTATAGTACAATAGTGGTCCACTATTTTGTTCCTCAAGTGTGTTCACTTACTACATAGTCAAAATTTAGAATAAATATGAACACATTTATTATGTACGTATTGAATTATTTTTCACCAACCATTGCTGTTTCACATAATGCTATATTTATGTTGTCATGTTGAGTGATATGAACTCATACAATAAATAAATCAAATTGATATTCGTTTGTCTTGATATTTCAATTCAATAATTTTTCTTTTCTTTTCTTAATTTATCTAATCAACATTTAAATTCCTTCGGTCAAAAATAAATTAAAAAATTATAATATAAATAACTCATTAAACTACTACTACTGTAAAAAGTCATTACATACTTATATACACTTTTAAAATATTTGTGTTCCTTTTAATATTGAGTCTTGCACCGTCACACAGGAGGACACTAACTAGACATTAACCCTTTGTGTTTTTTGGTGTATTTATTAAGAAAGAAAATAAGAGAAAAAAGAAAAGAAGAAAATGAAATGAATTTTTATGATTTAGGTTACTCAAAATTATGAGAAATGGAAGTTAAATTTGTGGATCCTATCAGAAAAATAATAATAATTCTCTCATATGGACGTGAAATGGGATGTTTTATAGTGATAATGAGTATTGAATGATTAATTAAATTACTTGATATTTTTAACTTAATCAAATTTAACAAAATCAAAGATTTAATGTTTGTATGCCTTTGGTAAATAGGTATTTAGTACACAATTTATGTCATAGTTTTCATCTAACCATCTCTAAGATTGATATGCAATTTATTGTCGAACAATTAAACAAACATTACTTTTATGTGGTTCTTTTGTCAAACCAAAAAGTAATATATTGCTTCACATAATCACACTTTCCCCTTATCTCGAGATAATCATGATTAATTATGTATGTTGGCATAAAAAAACTTTTTACATTCTACACTGTTAATACAATTTTTAAAATAATTGTAATAAAAGTTAATAAATTTAATATACACGGTGATTTATGATTAAATTATAATTTAAAACTTTATGTACAACTTCTTGATAAATAAATTAAGTTTAGTATAACAAGTTGCATTTAAGAAATTAGTCTAAAATAAGCACTACTTAGTTCAACTCGTCAAATATATATTTTGATCTTGTTTTTTATTTTACTTGTTTATCGTTTCACTAAACATAATACCAAATCAATATAATATATTTTTGGCCGAAAGCAAACTTAATTAGTGTGCTTTTCTTAATTTTCAAATGATTATGTCCAAATCAACTGAGGTTGTACGTTTGGTTTAAGTCAAGCATAATATATAAATAATCTAAAATATCATTTTAAATCAACCATACATGTTCAAACTAACTAATTTGCAATAATGTAAAAGTAGAGGTTTTTGAATTTCAAGATACAAAATAAATGAGTATAAATACTTTTAAATTTTCTAAGTGCTATTCAACAATGTACTGTATAATATCACTGTGGCATCATGGTTTGGTTCATAGTTAGGAATAAGAAGACATTTTCACTTGGGTTGAACAACAATTTAAAAATGCACAGTGGAAAACGCTACTTTCATAAAAAAACACTTCTTTCGCTTTGGTTTCTCTTCCCTCTGAGCAGAACATGCTTCAGGTGCAGAAGCACGATCTATGAACGCAAAAGACACTGATTTTCATAATTGTTTCTGCCAGGTACCAAATTTGATTTCGGAAAAATAATGCTTTTCCAATGAAGCATGTGAGGAGCGGTTGGGCCTAAAATAGTGGTATTGGGCCCCCACTGAATAAAAACAATTGGGCCCACCTACATTGTCAGGGACCTTATTAGGGAGAACATGTGTACCTTGATGCATGCCACTTCAACTAATGTCTATTTCGGAAAGAGCCATAGTTTTCACAATGACATTACCATTAAATAGGGAATGGTGTTATTTTCTAAAAATCTTTTTCAACTTTTTTTAACCATAGTTTGTTTCATACCACATACATTATGGTCGTAGGTAGAAAAGTAATGGGTGGAATAATACAGTAATGCATAGCAGCAATCAATTTGTTGTCATTTATTTTCTTCCAACTCATGCACTTCGATCAAAGTTGTACAGTCTGTTGGATTAATCGATATGATTCTGATCTTGTGTGGAGAGGATAAAAGGTTTTCAGTGCACCCCTTTGGAACCACAAACATGGAATCTAATTCTGAGTTAACTAAACATATACAATTGATAGAAACTATAAACAATTGTATCACATCTTATCCATAAAAAATATAACTAATTTATAATGCATGAGTAATGATTGCAAATTTTATCTTAGAAGGCAGTTTTGTAAATTAAATTAAACTTTTATTTTGGCTTTGTTAAGAAGGAATCGTTTGTAATGAAAGGTGAGTGGGGATTGTAGGGTGGATGCATGACAAATTGAGGACCATGAAGAACAAAGAAGCACTTACGCTTAATGTAATCATTCATACCACCTTTCCCACAAATACGCATGTGGAGCCATTAGTTTTGCCTTTCACCTCATCTTCAGTATCAAGCAAAACAAATTTTGAAACGCATTACATCCAAATGACCAAGGTTGATTATAGGATTACGGATATCAAATTTGTGATTTTTTTTTTATATGGAATTAGACTATACTGCGTAGAAAGAGAAAATAGTGTATTGGGTATTCTCTGTATTATAATTCAAGATTATAGATATTTACTTTCATGGAGCATTTTAAAAAATTGAGATTAAAAAACATAAGTTGATAAGTGTCAATTATATGTACTCGGGTTCGTGTTGTGTCGATCCAAAAGATATTAAACCGGTAGTTGCTAACATGTTGCGTGATGTCTTTCGTGGTATATAATTGTACTTTTTTCTTCATTTTCCTTAACCATATTTGTACAAAATCAAATATAAGGTTTATCTTCAGATATTATAGTTTGGACTGGTTCAACTCAATTTGTTTTATGAAATGTAGATTTGTGGTTTTTTGGAGCACTTTTTTAGAAACTTATGAGGAGAAAAAAATTATAAGTCAAAATTAGTTTTAAGTATAAAATAATTTGTAAATATTGGCATAATTTTTAAATTTTTTTATTTTTAACTTGTGTCTAGGCTAATTTAAATTCATGAGATTTTTTTTTCTCCTAAAAATTCTTGTGAAGAAAATTATCCAAATATACTTTTTTTGCAAAAAAGGTAAAAATATAAATTTACTCTCCTGTTTTTGTTGTTGGAAAAGTTAAACAATGATGATTTTCAGTTAATTCTAAGAAGTAACTTAAACCAATTATTTTCTTAAGAAAATATATAAGTGAAACAAATTGATTGATCAAGTTATGGTCATGTACATATTTTCAATTATTAAAAGATCATTATGTGAGACTTGTGATGGAGTTAACTTCATACTTCCTCCTTGCCCAACCCTATTATTCTGCTTTACTTTTTTGACTAATAATGGTGGGTAGGCTAACTCCAACTACTGCCTTTTTATGCATGGGATGCCCCCACTTTTCTACCTTATGTCTTAGAAAGTGCTTTCAGTCCATATGCTATCAAGAAAAATAAAGAGAAAGTAAAGTTGTAACGCACTGTGAGGAAAGATGAATCTGCTACGCATTTTACACAGAATAATGGTTATAAATAACCAAATAAAGAATGGATAATATTCAAAATTGAAGTAAGAAAAAAATATTGCAATTTTTTTATGCAGAAATCCTATACATAGCTGAAGATAATTGATCAACTGCATGTTCCAGACTCTAGGATATTTGTCTTTTTGACAATTAAAAACACTCAATGGCGTATATTAGAATTCGGTAGTAAGACAAAAAAAAAATGGTCATCAAAGGGGGATAAACAATGCCTCATTGTACACTAAACAACGTTGTAGCAGCTAATAATTTAAAAAGAATAGATAATGTGAAGTATCTTTGTTTGTTTATCCGATTGGAAATAAAAATTCTGAATAAAACATTACGGTATCCGTTGACCTACATCATCATCATTATTATCTTGTTTTGTCGTGTATCTTTTATAGAAAATATTTCTGGCCGACAGGATTAAACATTAAATATAAATATTTATTTCAACAAATTAAATTTTAATAATTTGTTATACTAAGGTCATCTCTAGTTTGTTGGAGCCTACTGTTGTAGAGTCCAGTCACGTACCCTAAACTTTATACACTTAGTTGGTCATACTAATAACAAATTGCAAATCAGTGAAAACCACACTTCTAACAGAAGCACTCACATGAGTTGCTATTAAGAAAATGTGAATTGTTATACGTAATAACTTGTATTTAATTTTTGTTTTAGTGAAGAAATTTTAATAACTTCCAAGTAATCATCATTTATATATAATTTAGATTTGATTATAAATTATTTTTTAAATTTTATTTCTAGACAATAGTTATTTGTAGAAATAACTCAAAAAAAATGTTAAATAATTCCAAGTGTGGCATGCAATGTTTCAACGGAAGAATTACTTCAAACAGCGAAGCAAATCTTAAACCTCCACCGCGGGAGATGTTATTATAAATATGAGGCTTAGGAGAAATTCGTCTGGTCTGGTCCCATACTTCACATGTCAAAACCAAAGCATTAAAACATCTTTAGCAAGTTTTATTTCGTCGTTCAGCAACAGTCAAATAATTTGCAGTTTACAAGACAACGAACGAAGTGATCGAGTTGTTTCTATAAAAAAAATGGTATTATTGAAAAGCGTAATCCGTATAAACATGTTTTGAGAGCAAATTGTACAATTCACTGTCCACTGTGTTGAGATGAGATTATGTGGGACTGTGATAATATTATTATTCTTATTCTTATTATTATAGCAAATATTAATCTCTCACTCATGTTAACATATAAGAAAAATCATTTAGTTGTGAGCTTCTGGGTTCACCTGACAAATAAAATGTACTTCTTAATGCACTTGATGTTAAATAAGAAAAACTGGGTGTCATTCTTTCCTCTCCGTAGTGTCTGTACACACAAAAAATATCAATGGCCTCCCTACAAATAAGGAGATTTCTCAATATTCTATTCTAAACTCCAATCCCTCTACCACTTCGAAATTTCCACCAACCAGAGGTTGAAGAAGGCCCAATAAAATTGAGACAGCGAAACCCAATCTTACAAAGGAAAAAAAAAAAAACATTTTTCTTCAGAAAAAAGTTCAACTGTGCACCGAATAGTTTCTCTTATTTGGTGTAATTACTTTCATGAATTAATGAAAAACATACGTATAAGCTTTCCGTGAAGTTGAATATCTTGCAACCAAAATAGAAAGAACAAACAACTTCCTAAGGAAATGTGGCACTGCACAAAATTATTAATACTGGATAACAAAGCAAATAATTTCTGGTGATAAACTTATATACAGTAGAGTACTTCTTTTTTATTCTATTTCTAATTAAAATTATAAATGACATGAGTAGTACCTGTATAACAAAGATGGATACTAATTCTGAAGTCGAGACTTCACTTTATTAAGAAAAAACACCAAAAGGTTCACAAGTTATATCCAAATTTTAGCCCAGGGGTTTTCCTCCTGCATCTGAAAGTAACAAACTGCTCCTGCTCAACAACAACAGCGGGATTAAAATGACATTGGGTTTAACTGTCAGTTACTGTTTTTGAATCGTAAAGATAGCTTTTGCTCCATGGCTATAAAATTGCATAAATATTAGAGTAGATTTAGGTTTGCCTTCTTTCATACATAATAAAACAGTTGAAAGTAGTGGCTATTAATCTAAAACTTGGTAAAGTGTACTCGTTGGTGTTTACGTCGTGGCAGGAAGTATGACACAAGGAAGTTAGAATTGAAATAGGTAACCTTCAATATATTTTCATTGCATTACAATACTTTTCCTCTTCCGCCTCCTTGCTTTCCGCAAGATTCGCTCAGTTTCTTCCTCTTCTTCCTTGCTCAATTTGCCAAATAGGTCTTCTCCTGTTCTCCACGGAACCATATATTAAAAACAGTTATGATTTTTATCAAATAGCAGATAATAAGAGATTTATAAAAAGTTATATTAAATTTATATATTTCAAATCAATGAATACACCTCGTGCTATAAATCATTATCATAATAAGTAATAAACTATATACAATGTACATTAATTTCCACAATCAACATAAGATTTTTAATTAGCCATAAAAAAATTGCTAAGTACAAACAATTGTATCCAATTTTCGGTAGTGTTTGGGAAACAAATATTACACTATTATATTTCTTTTAAACAAATTAGTAATGTTTGCATAGCTCAAAACAGAATCTAGAACTAGAATTCATGCTTTAGACCATGACTTCTGCCTACTGTAATAAGCAAAATTCAATTCTAAACTATTTAAAAAACAAAATAAAAGATGAAAACACAGTATTTTTTACTAAGATAACCAATATAATTAAAGAAAATAATCATTTAACATCCGATTTTTTTTAAACAAATTTTAATAATAAAATATTATATTTAAATGATAAAAATAAATTTAAATAAAATACCAATATATAGTTGTTTGATGATTGTAAAAGATCTGCAAGTTGTTAATGTATTATGATACTTGAATTATTTCTTTTACTTTTAAGGAGTTAAAGCTTTCTTTTTCAGTCTTATATGTGTTATTATTTTTCTTTATTATAATTGACGTTATGTTTTAATAGTTTTTTTACATTTAATTTAAAATTTTATGTACAAGATTATCAAAATAACACTTCACTTATAATCGAAAATAACACTTCTAATCTCACGTGGTTTTTGTCACTGAATAGTATCTAAAAATCTACATCTAACTTTTGTTCTTTTCCACAACACACCATATTAAAAACGAAAATCAGGTAGTTCTATCGTAGTTTTTGCAGTTTAGTCAACTACCTGCGTTTTCTTTGACCAAGCAGGAAAATCCTAATTCAGTCTCTTCGTCAGATTCAATGACAATAACACAGTCTCTACCTCCCTTTATACACTGTCATTCAAACAGTACTTGGCAATTGATAAAACACATATAAGATTTTAAAATTAATAAAAAGAAACCATTTGCGTGAAAAATGACGTGACAATTGTCACTGTTTAGTGCATCTTATGTCACTGTACTTATCATATCGGCAACTTATAGAAGGGCATGAACTTTCTGATCATGAAAGGGAACGGTGAATTTCTGAGAATACCTTCTCGGTTTCTGGTTCTTTTTTCTTTTGTACCTTCTCAGATGCTTTATTTGAAAAAGTGACTCGTTCCTTTTTTACTGACTTCCAGCCGCCCATTTCTGCAGCTGGAGCTACAGCAGCTTGTATACTCGTCTTCGCCTCACTGAAGTCAAGAAAAATACCTTGGTCACACTTCATCACAAATGCTTTTGCTAGTGTCAGATATAACCAGTCTTAAAAGAGTCACTCGTTATTAATTATTAAGATTAATAATTCGATACCGTGGGGAGAAACAAATATATACTATAAAATAAATCATCATTCCAATATACCTGGAATTTTTCCGCCAAAAGCAAATGCGGTTATATTATTATTAAATATAACTCGTGATTCAAAACGTAGAAAACTGAGTAAGTATTTTCTCGTGTTTGTCGTGCAAAAATAGGAAAAGCAGAATTCTCCGAACAAAAGGATGAATAGCATCGAAAAGAAATGACTTCACCCGTTGTGAGAATTCCATTAATTAAGCAATATTTTTTATATTGTTGGATTAATGAATATAGACAGGGCCAGGGACCAAATTTGGGGTCCAGAAGGATCAATTGCTGGATCAATGTTTCTAACTGGAAAAGGAAAGTTACACACACACATGAATTGTGTACATGGATGTCTGTGCTCTCTCTTCCTTATAGCGTCGTGGTGATTTTCACATAGAATTCATTCAGCCGGAAAGCAATGCAGCAGTTTAATCCAGTAAACCCGTGTTACTAGTCAACTTTGAAAGCTAGGAAATATATAATTGACACTAATCTACCATTTTCATGTCAAATTCATTTCATGTCTTAAAATTACATTTCCTCACTTTTGAGAGTGAAAAGTATATGATAAAATTAACAAATTGAGAAGTATATGAAATATGTCACATCAACATTCCAAATTTGTTTCATAAATAAAACTGGCTGAAATCGACAAATAATGTAGAAAAAATTGATTAGGCACTATTAGTAGAGTAGGTGAAGTTAATACATACTTTGCAAGAGACTGTCGCTTTTTCAGTGTGATAACCTGTTTGCTTAAATTCTGCAAGCCAACAATGTATCAGAGGGGGAAAACTACGCTTTCACCGTAGAAAAATAATCAGGATTCAGCATAGTAATTTTTTCACAACGAAAAAAATTCGAACAAGGTAATCTTCCATTTATCATTACAATAATCAGCAAAATATGTTAATGGTTCGTTAATAGAGATGAATAACCTTTGAGGACAAAGACGGCTGCGCCATATCCTTTTGGTTGAAGCTTTTTAGATTGCAAGAAATTCCCTGCAAGTTCTCATTGGCAAAGCATCATTTTTGGAAGGCAATCTAGTGACTATAAACACGAAGGAAAAGAAAGAGAGCTTGGGCGGAGGCTTTTTCCTGTAGTGGTGTAAAAATGAGAAGAGGGGTTCTAAGAAATCTTACTTCGTAAAAATATCTGTGCCTAACCTAAGAAGTTTAAAAGTTTAATGCATCTGCGTGTTTTAATCATTATAAATTGCCATATGGTACGTGCCTGCATTTCCTTGCTGATGTTACAGAGATCATTTTGTACATTTTGCATAGAGGCTTCAATTAGCTGAGGCAACGGAGAAACCGCCAAATATACATCCTGTAGCTTCTCTTTCTTTGAAACATGGCTCATTTGTTCAGATAAAGATTTCAAGTTCCCATCAATCGTTGCTTTAAATTCTTCTTGTCCTTTAGTCTGATTTAAAACCAGACTATTGCTATCAGTCTACCGAACTTCGATATCCACCGATGTTAGTGAAACCATGCAAGTCAAGGTAGGAATCAGGATATTACCATTAACTGAAATGAATTATCCTGAGCAATCAACTTCTGCCTTATGCACTCCACTGAATGGAAAGTAAGGAGTTAAAATTGTACAGTGTTTTATAAAAGTAATTTACGTAATAGACCGAGCCAGAGAAAACTCGGAATATTATAAATTTCAAAATGAGTGCAAAGGTTCATATATGATAAAAGTCCAGACTGAGCAAGCTGACATAAAACACTTAATTTACAAAAAATCGAGCTAGAAATCAGAGTTCTTAGTATACAAAACGAGCACTCCTTCTGTTGAATTGCCTTTCAAAGAATATACAATGATTGGAAAATGAAACATAAGCAGAGAATCAAAGGAGTGCCATACAAAACTTCAGTAGAACGTTTCTCGATTCGTATAAATACAACTCCTAAACACTTTGCTTAGAATATTGTCAGTAGTTACAATGAGTTACTTACCCTCCAAAATAATTTCCTTTGTTCCTTTGTGTACTTGCATAACGTCACTTTGAACAGAATCCAAGATCATTGCGAACCTGCTCAATGAAGTTTCCATTATGCCTATCCGGTGTTCAAGTCCTTCACTTAACTGACCTGCTAGAGCAAACAATCGATTTATTATATTGAGTAAAGTAATATGCAAGCATAAAAGGACTCTTAATTGACTTTCTGCCTTTGTATCATGAAACTCAGACCACTCTTAGATATGTCTAACGTGGATGCCAAAGATATAAGCTAGAAAAATAAAACCCATATTTTTCATTAAATACTCTTACCTTTGTGATCTGCAGAATTCCATTTGAGCATCAGATTGGACGAAGATCTCGAGTTAGGGGGTTGACTCTCTTCCCGTGAATATGTAGGTCGGGGCAAGCCAGAAAGCCTCCTCAAAGGGTTCTCTTGTTCTTGAGAACCGACTCTCTAAAGTACCATAAGAATATAATAAACATTCTTCAATCGCTTGTAATTACGTCCTAAAGTCTAAAAACAAAACATATTCGGCGTATTTGCGACATTTCATAATTGAGTGAAGGATATTTGAAGACGTTCTCTATTTACCAGGAAAACTTTCGGTTAATAACCTACTAGTATTATGCAATTCTTTTGGTCCCTTTAGTATTTCTTCAATCACGATTGAAGTTTCAGTCTATTAACTTATGCTGATCATTTTCAATGCAAACTTTTATTACATAGATTTGTGAAGTTGAAATTCCAATCATGATTTAAAGACAACGCAAAATACTCAGAAATTACAATTTAAATTTTGTCGTAAATTTATCACAAGCTAGTGACAAATTTAATTGATAAAACTAGGGATATCCATGGAATAGATCCACTCTGTGTATCCTAAGTAGCACATGAACTAATTGACAGCAATATTAGCTTTTCCTCTGGCATATCATGCTTTGATTCCACTTGTTTGACATAGGTTTTTTGTGAAGCCACGAACAATTTATAAAAGAGGTACAATCACGCTTATTTTCAACTCGAGCAATAATTACAATTCTTTCAACCTCAGATTAACTTATAAATTATAATTATAATCAATTCTAATCAATATTAGTTTACAATAATTATTTCGATGAAAATTGCTTATAAAATTAAAAGTATCAGTATCACTGCGTCGGTTTACAAGATCTAACCGGGTCAGTAGTTGTGACGGCCTCGTCGAGAGAATTTTGAGAGAAATGAGACAGCAATCCGTGCTGAGATGAAAGTCCCTGAGAAAGCGATTGCTGTGATGGTTGCGAGCGATGCTGAGAGTGAGAAACTTGCAATCCACTCGAAACGTTGTTCGCTTTCCTTCATACAGAAAAGGCGATAGAAAAACAACAGATGTCAACATCAACAGTCCAACACGACTATTTGAAATGAAACGCGTCATATATGTTTCCAGTTTAACTTAGTTTCCAGTTTAACACGTCATATACAAATCATTTTAACTTAGTTTCCAGTTTCGTTAATGCGCAGGATCCAAACAGAGCGTGTCGCAGAAAACACGAAGTTCACGAATGAAGTTCGTGAATAAACTTAAAATCTAGAACTAAAACTTCTCTCGGAGCGAAGGAATCAAATGAGGGTTCTACGAGAAGCAATGGACTGAATTAAACGAATCGTAATTGAAATGTGTGAATCAGTGCGAGAGGAGTGACCTTGAATGAAGAAGAGGGGGAGGAAAGACGGAGATGGAGGAGAGATCGCAGGCTTTGTTGATCTTCATTTTCGTGTCGAATCGGAGATGAAACGGTTTCTAGTTCGTCGTCGTCGGAATCTGCATAAACGGCACGCGTTTGGATTTTGTCAGAGAGCAAGAGAAAGAAGATGAAACCGGAGGATTGAAAATAAAGGCGGGAATATGGGATTTAAAGACTGGAGAGACGGTTGGTTGAATTTGGTTTAGGCTGGTATTTATAGTAATGGAACAGGTTTAGATAGAAACGGGCCGGGTCGCGGGCCAGTTCTTCTTTCAAAGGACAGCTTCTTCCTACACCTCTTAACCCTTCTCGAGACACCTCCAAAACTTGAAAAAAATAACAACTCTCTCTTAATGAAATTACAATTTTGTCCTTTAGTTAAAGAAATCGTAGAAGTGGGAGATGAGGGGTCGACGGACGGTGGTGCTTGAAGGTGATGAAGTGCCTGATTAGTGTCCTTCTGCCATAGCGTGAGTTGGCAACGGGCAAAAGAGTGCGGCAGTACGATAAAGCAGTAGTGGCACAACATTCGTTTGAAATGAATTGCAAAACGACGTATTTCGTAATTATTCTTCAGATCTGGAGGACAGTTGCCGAATGCGTCATTCCGCAACTCATTTCACTAAAAAAGAAACCCACCCCCAAATCGCAAACCTAACAAAATCTCTTCAAATCTTATTAATCCTTCAATATATCATGCATATCTTAAATAATAGTCAAATGTGATGTTATTAAAAGATAACGGAATGAAACCGGTAAAAAAAAATGTAAAACGGAACAATAGGGTCCTTGGAGATGCCAACGAAAAACGAGAATGATTGTTGTAAGAGGAGAAGATGTTATGAAGTTTTGGAGTGAAAGGTATAATCTTCTTCACAATATTATAGTAAGAATATTTTAGTCTGTTTGATGAAATTTGGAGCTGGTCAAAAAGTACTTGGAGGTGCAGGAAGAAGCACTTTTTAGAAAGATTTTCACAATTCTGTTTAGACTTTTACTTAATGTACCCCGCTTTTTCACCAAAATTTTCAAATTAACTCCTTTACCCGTTTTTATATGTTCTAGAAATTTTGAGAACATACTTTTCTTTTCTAGGATTCATAAAATATGTTTTGGAATACGTTTTTTAAAATAGAATAAAATTTTTGAAATAAGATTTGTCGAATAAAATTGTTAGATGTATGAAATACATTTCGAAATAAATTTTCTAAAACATATATAATACTTTACAGAATATTTTTTCTAGTCTTCAAAATGAGATTTACTTTTATTCTTCCTTATCTAATTACAATGTTCTCCTTCTCTTCTTCTTTTATAGCGGTGATAGTATAATAATAAGGGAGAATTAAGTTATTTCACTTAATTATGAAACCCAGGTTAAAAATGAGGGTACAAGAGGTAAAAGTCTAATGATTATCCTGATTTTGGATGAGAACAAGAAAACGTAGAAAAAAATATAAATAATTAATATTTTCTTTTATAGCTTAAATATTTGTTAAAAATTTAAGATAAGCTGAAGGTTCACTGATGAATAACATGAATAATATATCAATAAAAATATTTATTTATCAAATATTGATGTTTAGATTAATTTGTTCAGGAATAATTTAGGCTGAATTTCTCTGTGTTTCCTACAATATTTATTTCATTTAATGAATTTATGGAGGTATTTTAAAAGTGAGTCAATACTGAAAGCTACGTGATGTAGTGACTACATCTGTCTGCATGTTGAGGAAGAAAATGATAGTGTGGCCTGCTAGTACCTTCCTCCTCATATTCCCTCGCATATCCTTTTACACCCTTCTCTAGGGCTGCAATTCCATTTATATAATTAAACTATACCTATCAATGCATGACAGTGATATTTTATCTTGTCTTTATTATTATTATTTTTATGCTTTACTTTTTATTTCCTTCACCTATGAAAAGTCATACTTTGTCGGTTATTATATAAAATCTAATAAATTTATCGTATATGAAAATTTGTAATTTAATAATAATAATATATTGATCTCTTACAAATAGTCTAGGCATTTTTTTTTCAATCACAAATTATACAAGTGTATTAAGTTTTTTTGATTTGATTTATATAAACAATTGGTTTGATGATTATTTTTACATCACTCATCCTCCTAATATTTGGCCAAGATATTCTTAGAGACATCGCCACCACAATATAGCTCTATCATGCCATGATATCCATGATGTGAACTTGTTTTAAAGATTTGTCCGATCACAGAGAAATATAATAGTGTTTACATTACAATATTTCGATGTTAAATGTGAAATTTAAAAAAATCTATTTATATGAAATCTATATTAAAATAATACTTTTATTATAGTTTCTTAAAAATTTCTTTAGTTTTAAAAAACTTGTTTATATTAAAATAAAATGTTTATTGATAAAAAGAAAAATTCTTCTAAAAGAACTTTCACTAGAGATGTTATTTTATAAGAAACTCTCTTCAATATTAAGAAACCCATATGTTTAGACCCATAAGTCTTTATTAATAAAAAAATTCCTGTAAAAATATTTTATAAACCACTATCATGTAAAAGATGCTTCAACAGTGTAGCAATATATAAAGAGATATACTTTTTTTTGTGTAAATTCTTTTGTGTAGAATGAAATTGTGGAAATGCACTGCAATTATCAAATTGTGTGTATTGACCAACTATGAAATGTGCCCATATGTACTTGCAATTTTTTTTTTTTACATGGAACAACTCTTTCACTATGAGACCAAGATCCTTAAAAAAATACAAAGTATCGATAGTGTACTTGAACTAGATAACGATACTTAGCATATGTATTCCAAGAGTATCTTATACTTTTTTGTTTAATTTTAATTTCTTCTCTTGAATATAGTTTAGATATTTTCAAATGCTTACTAAAAAAGTATTAGTAAACGACTACATGAACTAAAATATATCTAAACTCAAATATTGAATATAATTTAGTATACTCTGGTTTGAAATTTGGAGAAATATATCTTATAGTTTTTGTTTGAGTTTAATTTTCATGTATTATCTCTGCAACATTTCATAATTTTCATTTTCTAATTTTCAAAGTGGAGACATCCTTAATTACATTGTTAATGCATGGAAATTAAATGCTTACTTTAATGCTTGCTTTAGATTGGATAGCTGTGGAGTCATGTTAATGAAAGCAAGAGAAGATGGTTTTGTTAACATTAAAAGGGAGACGTCCATCTTTAGTCTTTGTTAATTATTATTATTATTATTATTTTTATAATTTAATATGCCCTTATGTACTTTGTCTCATGATACAGCATTTTTTCTATTGTACTACTATTGACCACTTTAATTAATGATTTTCACCGGTAACACCCTCATAAGTTTGGGGTTCTCGAGTGATTAATTATTTGTCTGAAACTTAGTTAAATTTAAAATTTATCACTCCTTTACGAAAGGCAAACTCATTAAGTTGGTATGTGCCTTGATTTTTTTGAAAATGTGACTATTTTTCTAATGGTTGTGTGTATTTTGTATTAAATTTTGTTATGATATTTTGCGTATTTTGATAGATAACATAACAAAAATAAAAATATAAGTGATAAAAAATTAATAGTTGAACAACAAAAGGAAAACTAGAGATGAGTTCTTCATTTAGTAAAAAATACTTGTTTAATTTATGAGTGATTTAGTAAAAAATACACTTTTAACGGATGAGTTAAAATCGGTAATGATCTGAACAATTAAGTCAATAATAACTTATGTCAAGAATATTTAGAAAATCTACGAGATCAAAAATTATATTTAGAAAATCTACGAGATCAACAATTACTAAACGTGTATTACACAATATTAATTTACCTAATTGGACTTAACTAGTTTGGTTAATATAGTCTGTTATGATAAATAAACTAATATAAATTAGTCTTTGTAATTTTTTTTTATCTTGTTTTATATTTTACGTTATTACTCTATATTAACTTAAGAAGAAAAAATAATGTGTGAAAGCTTACTCAAATTCTTTATTGAACACTTTTAAACTAAGTATTTGATCTAAAGTTAAAATTATGATCTAATTGCTTTCAAAATAAACATGATATATATTAATAAAATAATTTAGTTAATTTATAAATCTATATCTGGTTTGATTTTTTTTTAAGTTAAAGAATTAAAAATAAATTTAACATTTTAAACATATTTGTCTAATCATATATTTGTTATAAGTTTACTTATAAATGTTTTGTATTCCATCAAACAAAACCAATTAAAAAGTATTTATAAAAAAATATATATCTTTAAGTTATTTTTTTAATTAAATCTTCTCAAATCAAAATTTCTAATAAATACTGACACTCTGATGAAGGATTAATATTCTAATTATTAATCATGATATTAGAAAGAGATTTTTGTCCAAAAATTAACTTTCTTAGCCACAATTATTAATTCATGTTAGAATTATTAATTCGTTGAAATTATATGTGTATCTTACACTTTCAATAAATTAATAATTCTCATATTAATTAATAATAGCTAAAACACAACTAATTTCAATGAATTAATAATTCTGATATTAATTAATAGTTATGACTAACAAGGTTTTCAACAAATGTTATGGCCTAATTCCTTTACTATTCTCTAACTAAATTTTAGAGGATTAAAAGATAAAGAAAACTTAAATATATGCCACTTTAAAATTAACTTATTTTCTTTTTCACTTTCTTTCAAACGGAAAACGTTCCTGTACCTTCTTGAATCTTTATGAGGAAGTTTAGATTCCATATCAACAAACTATCGCTGGCATGAAAACTATGTTTAACCCCCTGGGTCCAATCAACTACTAATTTATAAGGACCAAGTTTGCAATAACTGATTCTAGATTAAATTAGGTTCCTTGAATAATCTCGTGTCGGTGTGAGAAAATGTCCAATAGATGATAATTAAAACAATAATTATAATTATGCAAACAAAATTAGTGTTAACCCCATGAGTTAAACAAAGTTGGGCGGCAAAACAGAAACATAAAGTTTTTATTGTGGGAATTTTACCTAAACCATCATTTTATTCTCTAAAAATACATGACGCTGTGTTAAAATGCGAATTAAATAATTTTATATCCAGTATAATTCATTGTTATTTTATCTTAAAATATATATTGACATTATAACTCAAACTCGCAATTAAAAAAAAATAACTAATGTGACTAATAGATTGTAATTTCACGGATAAATTATTCAAGGACTTTCTGTAACTCACATGTCCTTTTCATCTGCCTTTCTGTCATTCTGTGTAGACTTTTATGGTCATTTTTGGTAAGGCATGCATGAAATTCGATAAGGGTGGGGCACGTACCAATGGAAATCAAATTCTCCTATATATTTCAGCATTAAATCTATTTCACAAAAAAAAATGGCAAAATTTTATCAAGTGAGAATGTGCCACCATTATTTATTAGAATAAATATGTTGACCATTTATGTTCAGAATTTGATTTTTGAAAATTCAAATTCATATAGTAATAAAAAATAGTATTAATTTCAGAAAATTGACTGAAATTCACTTCTTGAGGAATTAAACTTTTAATCATGAACAATGTTATAAGATATTAGAAATCCATATAAAATTTGGTTTTTGGAAAATAAAATTCTCAACTATATTGTCGAATGTGAGAAATCCACTCGAAATTTAATTTCTCTAGAACTAAATTTTGGTGAGATTTTACAGTTTTTTTTTACAAAAATTAATAAGAAATAAAAAAACTTAGAAAAAATTGACCAAAATTTGACTCCCCATAGACAAATTTCAAACAAATTCTTTACATTGATGACACTGTTCTAAGTTATAAAATTATTTTTTAATAATGGAATTCTCAACCTCACGAATAAATAAGTCTATTATAATATAAAGTTCATTTTCATACTTTTTAATAGATTTACTGTAGAAAAAATTTATTATGAGAAAGTTGTATTATCTACTCATTTTCTTATAATAATTTAGAAATTAAAGATGTGTAATGACTATAAATGATTGCTAGACCATTACATTTTCAAGAGTTTATGAAAAAAGATTTCATCCAGAAAAATAGATATATGGAGAAGAGGATATATAATGCCAAAATGCTTCTTAAGATAACAACATTCATTTAAGACAAAAAGAAGGTTGTAATATACCAAAATATCCATAAGATGATAAAGCACACCTCACAACTTCATAGAAGGATCTTCAAGTTTAATGAAGATTAAATTGGGATCTAAAGAAACCTTATGTAAAACACTTAGAGTATTTATCCAACTACATAAGAGAGTAAGTCCAACCATTATATCCATCAAAAGACATAACCTTTCCTAGATAGTTATATTATCTAAATTAGAAGAGAAATATTTGTCATCAGACACAATCCTTCTTAGTTATAAGACCTAATGACCAATAGATAATAAGAGACCAAACCTTCAAGATCTTAGCTAGTAGTGGCTATTTGGCAAAGATAATACTCGATTCAAATAGGAGTGACTCGAGTAAAGAATACTCATTGACGAGGTCAGCTAAGAATAGTTACGATCCAAAAAAATATTTGATTAGCTATGAGTGGCTAGGTGTAAAGAATACCCAGGATTAGCTAAGAGTGGCTTGAGAAAAGAATACTTAAGGGGTTAGTAAGGAGTGACTACAGGTCAAAAGAATGCTTAGTTAAGTTAATAGTGACTTGTGTCAAGAATACTCAATTAAGTCAGGAGTTACTTATGTCAAGAATACTCAAGGGGTTTATGAGACCAAAGAATACTCAACCTGTACTGCATAACATTAGTCTACTTAATTGAACTTGACTAGTTTGATCAAGAACTAGATAGAGTCTATTGTGATAAATGAACCAGTATAAATTACTCTTTGTAGTTCCCTTAACTCATTTTATATCGCATGTTATCATCATCTTTATTAACCTAAGAAGAAGAGCTAATGTGTGAGAACTTACTAAAATGCTTTTAAAGTAAGTATTTGATCTACCCCTTGCATTGGTTAGTCAGATGCTAAAAATATGATCTAATCACTTGTCAAAGTAAACATTAATATATGTTAGTCAAATGATTTAGTTTATCTGTCTAACTTGATCTTTTGAACTTGAAGAGCTAAGAATAAAGTAAGTATTCAAACACTTCTATCTGATCATATTTGTTATAAATTTTCTTGAGAAAAATGTTTTATGTTTCATAAAAAAAACCTATTGAAAAATGCTTAAAAATATATCTCTTTAAGTTCATTCTTCTTATCAAATTTTCTCATGTCAATATTTGAATTAAGTGTTGTCAGTCAGACGAAAAAGAATAATAATCTACTTATTAGTCAACAAATGACTCAAATTGGCAGAGTGTCTGACATTATACATTAGACAAAAGTTTTTCAGTCTATTTCTTTTGCAAATCAAATCGTGTTCTTAGTTTCATTAAATTAATTAAATTACAATTCAACATTATTTTCTTATGATTTTTTTTTGACACACATATTATCTCACATTTAAATAAACAATTGAGAAATGAGATTTTTTGGAAAGTGACAATAGTATTCATGAATGCTTAGTTGAAGCATCAAGTTACCAAATGTTTAATACTTCAATAAGATTATTGTTTGTAACCATATTAACTTCTTAGAAGTCTCTTAAATGAGTTTTTATATCTCTATGGTAGAAGATTATACTTCAACAAACACATCAATGTGAACTTCACTAATATTTTATTGAAGATTTAAATTACCTTCTTAATTATTTATTATAACAAAACAATCAAGTAGTTTAATTTACTAACATTAATATTGGATACATTTAAAAATACTCTGTACGAAGAATTATACAAGAGTTATCAATACAAATATCTAATAAAAATGTTAACAATGTATATATATTTAATAAGTCAAATATTTATTGAGATGGGCCAGGAAAAATGGATAAAATATTCCTTTCTTGTATATTAATTCTATTATATGAGTACGAGGTGAAACTGTTTTAGCAACAACCTCTTCTAAAAATAACAATAACATTTTTTATCCAGTGATCATTGAATTGCATACTTTTTTAATTTAAGATACCTATCAATGTAGATATATATTTCTTGTATTCCATAAGTAGAAAAATTGATCTTACAAAACTAATAAAAGAAACAAAAATTATTTAAGACGAAGCACCCAAAACTAATATATATATATATATACATATATATATATATTTTGTTGGCATTACATCGATCATTTTTAGTTTGTAATACTCTATTTGAGAAAAAAAAAATGTATTAAAAGGAGATTTCGTTAAAAAATTATATATACACACGTAATCTTAGTCAATTAATATTTATGACTAACAACTTTTTCAAACAAATGGCATGACCTAATTCCTTTCCTATTGTCTAACAAATTTTTAGTGGATTAAAAAAAAAAAAAGAAAACTTAAATATATGCGACTTTACTATTAATGTAGTTTTCTTCACTTTTTTCTTTTTTTTTTTTTTCTAACGGAAAACTTCCCTGAACCTTCTTGGGTCTTTATTAGGAAGTTAAGATTTGATATCAACACATTATCTCTGGCATGAAAACTATGTTTAAACCCTGGATCCAATCAACTAGTAATTTATAAGGACCAAGTTTGCAATGACTGATTCTAGATAAGATTAGTTCCCTTGACTAATCTCTTGTTGGTGTGAGAAAATGTCCAATAGTTGATAATTAAAACAATAATTATAGTTATGCAAACAAAATTAGTATTAATTACCCATGAGTTAAACAAAGTGGGGTGGTAAAACAGAAAAATAAAGTTTTTATTGTGGGAATTTTCCCTAAACCGTCATTTTATTCTCTAAAAATACATGACGCTGTGTTAAAATATGAATTAAATAATTTTATATCCAGTAATTCATTGTTATTTTATCTTAAAAAATGTATATTCATTATAACTCAAACTCGCAATTTAAAAAAAAAATGAACTAATGCGACTAATAGATTTTAATTTCACGGATAATTTTTAACTTTTAATAAAATGACTATTTACTTAAAAAAAATATTATTAAACGACTTGTCGTTCTCTGACTCACATGTCCTTTTCATTTGCCTTTCAGTCATTCTGTGTAGACTTTCATAGCCATTGTTTAGCAAGGCATGCATGAAATTCAATAAGGGCGGGGCACGTACCAATGGAATTCAAATTCTCCTATATTTTTCAGCATTAAACCTATTTCACAAAAAAAAAAAAATGGCAAAATTTTACCAAGTGAGCATGTGCCACCATTATTTATTAGAATAAATATGATGACCATTTATGTTCAGAATTTGATTTTGAAAATTTAAATTCATATAGTATGAAAAAATAGTATTAATTTCAGAAATTGACTGAAATTCACTTCTTGAGGAATTAGACTTTTAATCATGAAAAATGTTATAGGATATTAGAAATCCATATAAAATTTGGCTTTTGGAAAATAAAATTCTCAACTATATTGTCGAATGTGAGAAATCCACTCGAAATTTATTTTTTTTAAACTATATTTTAGCGATTTTACATTTTTGTAAAAATTAATAAAAAAATAAAAAACTTAGAAAAAATTGACCAAAATTTGACTTCCCGGAGACAAAATTCCAAACAATTTTTTTACATTAATGACACTAATTTTTTTTTAATAGCAAAAAATGAATTAAATAAAAAGAATATTTTAGGGGTGTTTCAATCCTTATATAATATAAGAGGCTTATACTCAAGTCTCAAAACTACCAATACACCTATCCAAACATAAAAAGACACTCTACATAAGTAAATCATTACACAATAAACTGGAAACTCAAGAAACTATAACACATAAATATCCATATACATAGTTCACCTTTCCTCATGAATTGCTAGGCCAGATATTGTAGGCACAAAATCGGAGAGAAATGTCAATCCGAGTAAGAAAATATGGTTCTCTTCATCTTGTACTTAGCCCAAAGCCAGCCTTTAACTTGAGCAAGACTAAATATTTCGTTGGCGTCCACAACCCCACCTCTAAATACCACCTTATTTCTGTGATTCCAAATTTTCGATACAATAGCCACCCATAGCCCTTTCCATGTTTTATTAACACTCTGCCTTTGACCCAATAAGCAGAAACTCTGAAAATTAACAAGTGTAGACTCATATCTAACACCCACATTTCCAACCCACCTGTCACATTGATCCCAAACTTGTTATACCACACTACAAATATTAAACAAATGATTAGCGGTTTCAACACCTTCTTGGCACAAGGGCACTGCAAATTCTCTAACTGGACTCTCCTTCTCGCTAAATTAGATCTAGTTGACATTCTATTCAGTAATAACCTCCAAGCATTTACTAACGCTGAAGGAGCTACGTTTAAACTCCATACCAACTTGAAAATCTCTAAAGTCTGCAAAAGACTCTCACCATTGATGACACTATTCTAAGGTGTGAAATTGATTTTTTGATAATGGAGAAATAAACAAGTCTATCGTAATAAATAATATTTGACACGATATCATTTTCATATTGTTTAAATGGATTTATTGTAAAAAAAGTCCAAATATCGTCTAAAACTTGCATCATGTATTATTTTTTATAATAATGTTGGATTTTCTAAAATAGTAAAATTAATAAAACATCATTTAGCTTTTAGAAAATGTAAAAATATATCCTTGTTTTCAATTTATACATATATTTTATATTCTACTATTCGTGACATTTTATAGTTAGCTAAAACGAGAATGAGATGTATCTTGTGTAAGTTTAAACATAATTAGGAATAATCAATTATAAATATTCCACAGGATCTTAGAATCTATGATTCTCACATAATATAAGATAGTGAGGGAGACTTACCTTGATCTATGAGACATCCAATCAATTGTACTTCAATCTCCTTATCTCAATCTATCTCTTTTAGTCACTTTTATTTTACATACTTTATTGATGGTATATTGTGTAGAACTCTCATACTGCAGAGACAGAACCCTCTATCTTTATATAACCAATGTCCATCAAATTGGTTACCATCAGTTTTTATAAAATAATAACCAATTCCCATTAATTTGGTTATTATCAATAATATTTGTAACCGACTCCCATCAAGTTAGTTACCATAATATAATTATGAAATAAATAACTTCTCATAATTAACAATACGTCCTTTTATTTTATTAAATCACATACAGGCTCATAATGATATTTCACATGAGTCACATTATGGAATAATTTATTTATTTTCTAACATTCTCCCACTTGACTCATGTGATGCCATAATACTTCATGATTTAATAAATCATAATGCGCATTAAAGG
>Ga0099824_1003478_pt1 | contig 22992 bp, 8 predicted proteins | sample SiratrowhiteBW_FD_76837 | JGI IMG/M metagenome (GOLD analysis project Ga0099824, IMG submission 76837) | Root nodule microbial communities of legume samples collected from California, USA - Siratro white BW | ecosystem: Host-associated > Plants > Roots > Nodule | place: USA: California... | reverse complement strand
TTCATATAAAATATTATTTATAAAAAAATAACCCCCCACTTTACAAAGAAAGAAAGACACATATGTAAAATAAAAAAAAAAAAAAAAAGAAGGAAAATAATAAACACAAAAAGATTTATTGATACCAAGACAAGATGCAAAATTACAATATAATTCTCACGATCTTTTCTAAAAATACCTTTTCAAATATTTTGTCCGAAATATGTTCTAACAACATGATTCATGTTCACATCCCAGATAGAATCAAACATCTTCTAGATAATTTGTGTAGACTTTGCTTCTTTCAATAATCTTGTTTAAATATCAATGAATTTCAAAATATGAAAGTGGCTAATGACATTGTTTATAAAACTTTTAGATGAATTACTCTCATATGAAATGCAATGGATTATATAATCCAAATATAATAATTTATTGTTCTATAATCAATTACTTATTAACTATTATATAATAATTGATGATGTGCAACATAGTCAATTATGTTTATACATTAATTATATAATAAACTGATTAATTTTTTTAATATGATTAATTTTTATTAATAATTATATGTTATAACTAAATAATTAAGATCAATATTAAAATAATAAATAATTAAATTTTTTAATTTAAATTTTAATATTAAGTAAATAATTTATTTTAATATATTATTATTTTAAAATATATTTTTTATATATTAAAAATTTATAATATATTTTATTTTAATTTTAAATTTATTTTAACCTTAATTTAATTTTAAACATTTCATTTTATATTGAATTGATTTTAAAATTTTATTTTATTAATATATAACTAAGTTTATTTTATTACATTAATCAAATCAACTACAAACTTATTATTCATTTATTTCTTTTATTCTCTGTTCAATCCAAATAAAGTAGAAGAGTATTCCTATACTGTGTAATGATTAAATTGACATATTTTTAAAGATTAATGGTAAATTAAATTTTCTTTTAAAGTTATTATATAAAAAATTTATATTGGTAAAAAATTTGTCTATATGTTACATACTCGCCTATTAGATTTTTTATATTCAGTTACAAATAAGGAATTTTACAAATCTCATAGAAATTAGTAAGAAATTCATTTTCACAGATTTTTATTAAAAATTTGAAAAATATATTGACGAAATAGACAAAAATTCTAATAGTGTATGTAACTAAGCCCCTTTTTTTACTTTTCAAACAAATATTATATATAGAAAAATATTAGTAATTTCATCCATTTTTATTTTATTATAATTAAGTTTTTTAATATTTAAGTATCTAAATATGTTTAGTTTTTTCTAAAGTGAAGGGTGAGGAAAGGAGGACCATGAAAGTTTAAATCTAAGCTACTTTGTATGATATAATATGTTTATAAAACCTGTTGTGTTTATAAAATAAGAAAGAAAGAAAAATAACATAATTAATTATGCCCATATGTAGTAAGTAAATATTTAATTAATGTTATATTGATTTAAAGTTATCATTGATTATATTATAACATTTTTTTAATATTTATGTGGATTTTGAAACTATACGTAATTATGTTACATATATTTTATTAATATTTATATTATTGTACGAATTCCACATAAAAAAGTAATATAGAACTTATTATTATAGTTTATATAATAATCAATTATTTTTTTAAAATAATCATTTGCACATATTATATTTATCAGAAATGAAATAAATAAATCACACGCATTACAATAAATATAAAATTGTAAATGTCATAGTAAATTAAAAGAAAAACTAACTCAAAAGTAACACATTGTAACGTGCACTAGATTATAATTTTTCTTTCCTAATCATTCCATATAAAACTTAATAAGAAAATTAACTTAATATCAACTCAAAATTAAGACGGACTATTGTTAACTCATCACTAGAATTTATTTACGTATTTATTTATTTATTTAACACGTTACAATTAAAACTAAAACAAAAGTATTAAAACTAAATTTAATTATATAAACATATGATTAAAAAAAATAGCCAAACTAACAGTAATAAAACCTATTACTTGAGATTAAAGATTAATTAAATTCATTTTTTTATTGATTGAAAAATAATAATCAAATCGATTCAGTTATAAGTAATATATTTTTAAAAAGGATTAATATAATAAAAAATTTTATGGTTTTAGAATATTAAATAATATAGACATTCGCAGAAAACCATTATATATATATATATATAATTTTTAAAATTCAAGCAGTTAAGTGATTCATGTAAAATTATTTTATATTTAATGTATATAGGTAATTTATTTAACTTGTGTAAGATGAAGTTTTTCTACACAATTCTTGTATATCCCATGTAGAAAAGATGAAGTTTATATTTAGTCAATGTTGTTATAAGCATATAGTTTCCGGACAAGAAAATTGCGTATCTTTGTTTCTTTGTTGAAGTTATCCCTTTGGATTTATCTAAAAGTAATTTTAATTTAAATATTTTATTATTATGGTAAAGTTAATATTATTCTTATTTCCCATATATGGTAAGAAAAAAATGTGAAATAATTTGTTAAATGACATGTATCAAAAGAAGTGAAAGTTTGACAAAATTGTCAATTTTGAAAATTGGTGCAATCACATATGTAGTAGGTGATGATAAGGGAGTGGTACCAACCTAGATAGTTCAGTAGTCACCAAATGTTAATGACAATGACTAAATTACATTATAGTAAAAGAGCGTTCAATCATTTAACATTAAGTGTGTATACAATAACAGTTTTTAAATAATTATTTTTAGTCTTTTAATAAATTGTTAATGACTTTTTAAAAATATGTTCTTATCTCTACCGAAAATTTGAATTAAATTTTGGTCTCTCTAAAATTTTGTTCATTTTGAATCTTATAATTTTAAAATGCATAACTTTTAATTCTCAAATGTTATTTAAACTAGTTTCTTTTTTCTTTTTATTAAGTGTTGTTTAAACTATTTTGAGGACCAAAACTGTTCATGATAAAATCAGAGGCAATTTCACAAAAACTTAGACTAAAATTGAAATTTGCAACAAAACATTTTTATCCTTTATATCCATTTATAATGGACAAAAAAAAACTATCAATAAATTAATAATGAAAAGATTAATTTTATAAAATCAAATTACTCTTTCATTATTATTATTATTATTATTATTATTATTATTATTATTATTATTATTATTATTATTATTATTAGTCTTTTGTACTCCAAATAAATAAAAAAATCTAGAACCATGAAGAATTAGTCTAAATAAATAAATAACCTAAAGTTCATCATAACTTTTCATTATTGACATACATTCAATTATTAAAGTTGTTCATTAACATTTCATTAGGTTAGTGGGAGAGAATTGTGAGATAAGTTCATCTTCACAAAGTTTAATTGCTTCCTCTTCTCTTAAGGTCACCATGGCTACTCTGCTTAAGGGACCCTCCCCAGGTGGGCCAGGGAGTATCAAAACTTGTCCTTCTCCCAAAACTGGTTCTACATAACAAGAAACATGAATCGGTTTGAACCCATCTTCAAACACACTCAAGTAAGGGTCCACACCCTCCAAGCTAGCACAAACAAGATTGTGACCATTCATCAAGGTAGGTGAATTCACATCATCATTTTCTAGCCACTCAATCAAATCCATGACACCCTCAGAGTCCATTTTAGCCACAACATCACTTATTGCCCTAACAGCTTGTGGAAATTTCAATTTGTAGTTGTCCCCTTCTACTTCATGGACCTTATTGTACACCATGCAGTTCCCAAAGAACCCAATATCTAGGCCCAAGACTTTTCTCATGTCCAAGCATATGGACATGTCAACAAGCCCATTTTTCAAGCCCTTGACTTTGCTCAGAGAGACCCAAAACAAGGCTGCTAGAGCTGCAAAGGGTGTTATTGGGCAGTTGAGTTGGGCCGTGGACATGCAGGCCTGGACCATGTGGGCTGAGAAGCCCATGCAAATGGTAGTGTACCTTGATTCCTTCAAAGAAATGGGTTTTTCAATTAAAGATTTGTAGTGGTGTATGAACTCCATGTGGGGGTGATGATTGGGGTTTGTGTTTGCTTGTCTCGAAAGTGGTAAAGGGTGGAACAGTGGACGAGTAATTATTTTGTTGCCCTTTGAAATATCAGCCCATGCTTTCATGAATGAAGTTGCTGAAGTGGAATCTGCCAAGAGATGAGCACAGCTTAGGCCAATTGCTAATCCACCTTCTTCGAATTCAGTCAGCTGAAATTAAGATCAAAAAGTCAAATTTGATCCAATTTTGAACATAAAAGATTACACTTACTTACATTGTCTTTGCTACCTAAGATAAATAAAAGAATGTGTGACTAAAAATCCTAACCTGAACATAAAAGGTGGACCAATAATAAGGCTTGTGGAACATGTCCTCCCAATGCACAAGTTGGAGTTCCTTTTCCCTATCAAGATTTGCTAGCCATCCTTCCACATTCCCTTTGGCTTTGGCCTCCACCACTCTCACCCCAGCATCATTGCCCTTGATCTTCCAATGCCCTCTCTCATCTCTTACCAACCTTCCAGTCACCATGGGGAAATGAGTCAGCATCTCTGACAAACTCTCTCTCAACTTCTTGGTCATTTCTCCAAGCTCCACAACTTCTCCTGAACTTGGGTAATAGTACACCACCCTAATGTGGTTCTTCTCCATGTAGCGATCCAAAGCTGTCAAGGGGAAGTACTTTCCTGGCTCCACTGCCTTCGTGCTCACCACAGTTCTTTTGCAGATATAACTTACTTCCAAGGCCATTTCAATAAATATGATGTATGGTATAGTAAGTTTGGTAATATGACAGTGATATTATATATATATGGGTTTTATAAATGTGCTAGTTTTGGAGACAACTCTCATGACATTGAAGGAGATGAAAAGGTGCATGAAATTCAACTATTTCTAAGGGAAGCAAAGTTTTCATCTCTAACAGAAAAACAACCCACTAATACATGAGGAAATGATGTTTTCATGATCCATAAATGTTGGCTTAATTTTGGGGTTTACAGTGAATGTGTGCAATTTGAAATACCATGTGTTGTTTTCACCATATCATTACAACAAAACACTTGTATAGATAATTGCAATAATTCTAGATGACATTCTTGCGACTCTGGTGAACTCTCAAACGCATTCACACTAGCATAGTATGTTAGAAATAAAACTCCTCAATGAGCAGAAAACCTATTATGTGGAATGAATAAAGGCTAACAACAATGCTTTAATCCATGCTTATCATCGTTTCATTCATGAGTCATGAGTATAATTGTTAGATATGTTATCAAATTCTTAAAGGAAACTTAACATGTGGTATGATTTTGTTCTACAATTAAAATTAAAATTTCACATCAACAATCTAAATAATACAAGGATTTCCAAAATTCAACATGAAAATAGATTTTGTTTGAAATCTCCAACGATAATCCAAATATACACTTCATCATGTTATCTTCTTCGCACACACATATAATTCTAACTTTATTTGAAAATTAGAGCGTAGTCTACTTGCAGATGGCTATCCAAGTTCCCTTTCGGCAAATGTCATTAAATTGTTAAAATGAACATGTAGAGAAAACTTTTAGGAGAACATCATAAATTGAATGTCTTGAAAACTGCTAATAAATGAAAATGTCTTTGTACTTTTACCATGAACACGAAAATGATAATACGTGGATTCGACTAAAATTAAGGAACATGACTATTATTATCTTTTTGAACATCATGGGACCTTACAGGCTTACACTTACTTGTTTTACAGCAGATTATCTGACCGAAACTAACAGGCCTAGTTCGTCATATGTTATTTTACAGTGTACATTATAAATTTAGGAAAAAAAATATACAGATCAGAAGTCAACATATTCAATGTTTTCAATCATTCTGTTCAAGCAAAGCCTTCAGAACCATTCACAACCTGGAATGGAATGCTACTGAATGATATCCTTAACGTGCTAAACTTAAAGGTCAAGGGACACGTAATAAGCTGCCACTTTGATCTGCTTAAGGTAGTGATGAATGTATAATTGGCCTATATCCATTTATGCGGGTAATATCATTAAAATATAGATATTGGTTTTTCTGGAATTCTAAGTTTTTAAGCTATTGAGTAATAATTGCACACTCACAGCAGAAAGGAAGTAAAAACTCAGAAAATATAATATACAGAGACAGTGAAGAGATTGACATGATTCAAAATTAAAACCAGATTAGAAAATGGTTTAATAGAGAAGTATCAAACTGATCAAGGTACAAGGGAAATGAAGCCATAAAAGGTACCCAATCACTTCATCTTAGCCTCTGTAAACAGAACATGACGATTAACTCTAGGATCAAATTTTCGAAACTCAAGCTTTTCAGTAAATTGCCTTGGCTTCCTCTTAACATAGAAGAATCCGGTGCCGGCAGCAGAAACTAGTCTTACAAACATCTGAGCCTTTTTCTTCTTGTCACCCATTCTTTAGTCTAGAAAAAGCCAAACTTATCAGTGTCATAATTGCAAGAAATGTTCACCATGATTAACCAGCTACTCTTTTGTTCCATTAAGATGAAGTTATACATGGTTACTAAAAACAAGTTCATATAAAATATTTACAATTCCCATACATTTTGACCTACAATTCAACTAACCAGATTATTGTAACAAGCAAAGATCACAAGAAAATTTAGATAGAATATCAGTAATGAATCTGAAGAGTTGCAAAGGAATGTATATAATTATATCAAAAACAATAAATGATAGATAAAATATCTAGAAATGAATACATAGAATTTACTAGTCTAACTGCAGATTGCAACATGATCAAAACAGAGACTTGAGAAGCCAAGATTTTTCTCAAAGCACTGAGATTTGCATTTCTCTCTATAATTTCTCTAAATATAAATCTTAAATCGATAAGAAAGAAGGGGGCGATAAACGAATCCCTATATAGCATTCACACAGATTAAAAGAAAGTGAATTAATAAAAGAAAAAAAAATTACAGAACAGAAAAAAAAAAATTGAAGACTGAACCAAAAAAGAAAATGCTTGTACGAGATTCTAAGTTCTTGGAAGATCAAAGTTGGTGTAGAGAGAGAAGGTACCTTGGATGGATGTTCCGGTGAGTGAACCAAATGGGTCGCCGGTGTCAGGAATTTAGGGTTTCGAATTTCAAAAATTGAGTTGAAACTTTTGGATTTATACATTATTATTTAAAAACATAACAAAAACATAATTAATGATTTTTTTTTCAATTACGAAATATATATATTTCTGCAGGGAATGGTATGTCAAAAAAACAAATTCATTTATTCTAGTAATAAAAATAAATCAATTATTATTTTTTAATTATAACTCAGTACATTTTTATATGAATATGTTCAATTAATGATTTTTTATACATAAATATCAATAATACTTCATATAGAAAAGTTATAGAAATATCAGTAATATTTCATAGAATATATATTTTTATAAAGTCTTTCTGTAGTTCATCCTTCTTAAAATATTCTTTTTCTTTTGTTAGAATGTATTTTAAATTATAAAAATTGTGAGCATGTTCAAGTAATCAAAATTAAAATCTAGGAATTTTCTTACAACTTTTAATTTTAATAATTTTTATGATGAATTTTGGATCCATAACAATATTTATAAAAATACATAAAATGATTTCTAATAATTTCAGTAAAAATTATAATATATTTTTAGAAATAGAACATTTTAAAGAGTATTTCGAGGTTCTATCCGTCTCCTTTCTTTAATTTTAGTTATCGCAAAATATTTAATTATTTTTAAAATTACTGATTTTTAGTGTGTTAAAAGTAAAGTTCAGGTTATTTTTTTTATTGATTTTGATTTATCTTTAAATAACAAAGTAGTAAAATATAATTCTAAGTACTCATTGAATAATAATCTAACCATCTTAATTTAAGATATTATTCATTATCTTAATTATTTTAATTCATTACCTAACAAGAATTATAACGATATAAAAACAAAAAGAAAATACTAAAAAAATAGTATATTTTAAAATTAATTACACTTTTTGGAATAACTAAAATTAAAAGAAGAAAAATGTCAAAATCTTGAAATACTCTTTAAAACACTTAATCTGGTAACATATATTAACCAAGTGTCGTTCCGATCCGGTACAAAATATTATCTATCTATTGTTTTAAGCTCTTACTTTAATATTAGTTACTACTACTTGAATATTAGTCACTAAGAACATTGGGTTTTTATTAGGATAACCATGGGCTCGTATTACTTGCACATTCTTTACAGATGGCTTCTTCCTACACCTCCGTAGCATCATAAACTGAGATCCATGTTAAAATATAATTTTATTCTTTAAAAATATATTTTAAATCAATCATATTCTTTATCCTTATTCACTTGCAAAATGTAATTCACAAGCCATTTAATTTTTCAAATGATCATTGAATTTTTCAAATAACTCACAGATTATGTAATCTGGACAAGTTATTCAAAGTTTTTACAATTTATAATATTTTTTTATATATTTCTATTATTATAAATTATATAATTGGTAAGTTTTTATGATTTTTAAATTACTTACAGATTACATAATCCGTAACTCATGAATTTTTTATTTTAGATTTATGTACTGTATAATCTGTAAGTATATATCACTTATAGATTTTATAATTTTTAAAAAATGTTCTTACGTACAGATTCTATAATTTGTAAGAATATATCATCTATGAATTCTACAATATGTAACTCAAGACTAGTAATATTTATCTCTTCTACTTATATCTAAATTTAGAATATGAAAAATTATAGAGGTGGAGGAAGCAATCTCTTTTACACCCCTAATCATACTCTTGAGCTCAAAATACACTTAGTAACCAACACTTCTATAATAAAATATGTTTTAGTTTAAATTGATGAATCTTAAGAAAGAAGTTAGTAAATAAATCGTTTAAATTTGCATTAATTCCAATACATTATATATATATAGATAAATAGATATATAAAATGCATTTTAAAATAACAATTTTTATTTTCATATAAAGGTTGCTATTAATTTTATATTTCAAACTATCTACTAACTTTTTTTTTTGGACAATTAAAACTGTTAAATAAAATAAAATATAATTGATTTAATAACATAAATACCAAAAGTGAAAAATTAAAATATATATTAAAAAGAGATTAAAATAAGAAAATAGAAAAAAATGTTTTTATTTAACTTGAGGAAATTTTAAAAAATATATTAAATAAAATGTTGTAATTTATTTTATTTTAAATATATTAAAAAATAAAATCTATAATAAAATAATATTTGTAGTTTAAAATAGAAAATCTTTATTAATAAAAAATAAAAATAAAAGTTGCAGCTAACCTCCAATGATTCATTCTCTCCTACTTTCTCTCTCACAACCCTTCACTTTGTCCGAACACTTTTTATGTGTTCACTTCATTTATTTGAATGATTGTGAAATCTTTCACTGTTTATTTTAAATCACGATCCACTTCATTCATATGAACGATGATTGTTTTTGTTAGTTGGAACGAAATTCCATTCATTCATATAAATTATTATCTAATATTTTTATAGCTATTTTAAATTCATATGAATGGTTATTGTGTTTGTTGTTTGGATTGAAATATGTTTCATATGAATGATTATTAAATCCATTCTATTTCCTTTTTATACCTAGCATTATTAACAAAATATTTCTTCCAAATTAGTTCTCTTAGGTGACATTTTCTCTTCTATCTTCCATCATGCTTATCTAAAAAAACTCAACTTTTGTGAGCATATAGATAAGGTAACTTCCTCTCTTTAACAAATTAAGTGACTTTAAAAATCCTTTCAACATCCCTCACCTGCTAATCTGCTTTACTCTCTTATTAAATTTTGGTGGGTTATGTCTCATAAAATATTCTAGACTTAAGAAATGATGTTGTCAATGAAGTTGAGATGCATTTGTTGCTAGTCTAGCAGTTTCTAGCTGATGAAAGATAGCATGGTGTTGTTGTGTTATAGTAGCACTTTGTTTTTGTAAGGTTGATTCGCATTGTCAAACATGTCTCAAATTAAACTATGAAGCTAAATTTGTAATATAGCTAACCTAGGTCATTATTCTCGAAGATTACTAAGTCGTTCTATTCAAAGAATTAAGAAATTTTAATGAAATAATAAAATAAAATAAAAAAATAAATAGATTAGATAAATGCAAGTAATGAAAAAAAAACAGAATTTTAAACAGATTAAATAAATAAAAGTAATAAAATGAAAACAAAATTTTAAACAAATTAAATAAATTCAAGTAATAAAATAAAATAAAATCAGAATTTTAAACAAATCAAATAAATTCAAGTAATAAAATAAAAACAAATTTTAAACAAATTAATAAATTCAACTAATAAAATAAAAACAGAATTTTAAACTAATTAAATAAATTAAAGTAATAAAATAAAAGTAGAATTTTAATATACATTAAATAAATTTAAGTAATAAAAACCAACCCGACCTCTGTTCGGCTCTCTCAAATTCCTCACTAGTTCCTAAAGAAAATTCAAATTACATGTGTGGGTTAATTAAACTGAGATCTCTGCGTCTATTTAAAATTTTGAACACGCCCACAATCGTAAAGCATATTACCGAATACACAATATGATGAACAACTGCAAGCACCCACTATGAACAACAATATTATTCCGACTCGAACATCAGTTCAAAAATTTCACAACACAATCCAATCGGTATTGATTCAATTATTAAATTAATCCAATTATTAAATCCAAAAATCAAATTAAAATAGCAATTGAGCATGTAATTATTGAAAGAATTACAAAACATGAACCTCAAGATTAAAAACGAGAGAGCACTTGGAGATCGAATTGAACAAAATAATTAGTCACTCATAATCACGATTGCACAACAAGGCAGAAAGATAAATGTAAAACGTACATAAGAAAAAGAAAAGAGAAATAGAAAACTATATTTAATTATCTACTGTCTACTTTGATGTGATGTCTCTCATCTCTACCAAGAGAGATTTATTTATAAAAAATTTAATCTAAAACATGAAATGATTAAATAGCTATCCATAAAGAAAATATGCTCAAAATATCCAAGTGATTTTAAGTCTAATTTTAACCACTTTCTAATTCAAATTTGCTCTTGGCTCTTAAATAACATTTTTAGATCTTTAAGTTATCTGCAAAACAAAACAAGAATAAAGTAAATCCGAGTTTTGTGTCAAAATTTATGGACAAAATATGAAATACACTTAAATCTATTAAAATTCCAAAAATAGTGTCAAAATAATAATAAATTTTTAACTTAAACCTAATTGACTCAATTACACCAAAATGGTGTAAAATCCTAATAATTATCAACTAATTTATCTTTATTGTTATAATTATGCAATTGGAAAGTGGTAAAAATAAATAATTATCAAAAGTTGTTGCCATCATCTCTATTGTTGGTGATAATTGGGGCATATCCACCAATGGAAGAAGAGTAAGTGGTCTATTGTCATATTTTAAACACATAAAGAATTGGATTACAAATCAACTAGAAGCTTCTAACTATATCTTTAAATCAAACTTAAACACATACATACACACTAAAGAAACACAACAAACCCACTAACCTCAAGTCATCCTAAGAATGAACAACTCTGATACCATAAATGTAACACCCCAAAAAGAACTAGTTACCATACTATAAACCTAATAAAGAGTCTATTCAAAGCATAATGTATTTCAAAATACAACTTAAACACACATAATACACATACATACATAAATATTTAAGTAAGAAAAGACAAAATAAAGTATCTATTGTCTTCCAGATATTGCTCCTCCACTTGCACATATATCTACTCATGTTCATAGTACAATCATAACATGTCACCACAAAGACAACATATGCAAGGGTAAGTTATTGAAATAAATTTCTAATATAAGAAAAATGCATATAAAAGAAAACAAATTCATTTTCAATTCATATACAATCCAATTTCAATCACACATCAACATATAAGAACCATATAGATCACACATGAATCTACACATCTAAGGATATTCAACAAAAAAATATTGACCAACTCCTTTTGAAAGACTCGTATTAAGTATGTTATACAAGGTACCAACATCTAATCCAATCTAATACTTGTATTTACAAGCAAACCCAGGAATAATGGATTAGGGTAAGTTCGTTACAACCCAAGCCACACATCTACACATGCCACAGTGTGTAAGAAGCCCCATCCTCCACCCTAGCTTCTCACCACCTGATATCTTAGTCTATATGACTTACATCATCAATGAAATAAGGGGATCTCTATTACAACATAGGTGTTAATATTTAATACACAAAATAGATAATAATTCACAAATCATTCCAAATGTATGACATCAAATTCATACAAATTTTATCAATTTTAGTAAGAATCATCATACAATATAATTTATTTAAGCAAAACCACAAATTAATTAAAATCAAAAATTAATATTCATTTTTTATTTATCACAACATTCATATTCAATCAATTGAAGAAATCAAACTTTTTTTACCTTGAGTGAAAATCTCCTTACTTGGGTGAATTTTTTTTTTTGTTTGAGTGAAATTTGACCAGAAACTAGGTTGACCTACAATGTTATTTTTGTTTGAGTGAAAATTTGTTCTTTTAAGCGAAAATAAGGTTGGAAGTAAGGTTAAATTGCAGGATTATTTTTGCTTGAGCAAAAATAGAGTCGAGAGTTAGACTTTTTTTTTTTTGCTTGAGCAAAAAATATTAGAAAAACTAGTCTAAGAACACAATCAAATCAATTTTCAAATATCTTTTTTAAAAATATTTTGATAATACAATTTCTAAACTATTTAAAATAATCAATCCAGACCATGATATGTTCAAACATTATCACTTAGTCATTTTAATTCTTGATCTTTCAAACTCGATATATATATATATATATATATATATATATTCACATCAAATTTATAAACTAAAATAAGAAAATCTATAAAAATTAATTATACCTATCTAAACCCTATTCAAAACTTAGTTTATTAAACAAAACTCAACAACATTCAAGCTCAAATATTCAAACACTTTTTTTTTACCATTTATAAGCTCAAATATTCAAACACTTTTTTTACCATCTATAATTTCTACATAAAAGTCAAAATCTAGTGACTAAACTACCTTCACATCCAAATTATCTATAAAAAGTATAAATAGTTTTTTTTACTGTAATTTTTTTCTTAAAAACTTAAAAAATTCAAGAAATAAAATTATTCAAAATCTTGAAACATTGTTTAAAAATATGATTAAATAGGAATTAGTCATTATGATGTGGGATCATTTCTTAAAAGAGATGATGTATGAATAAAATTAAATAGTAGTCAAAGGGAGAGAAAATGCTTACATAAAGGAGTGAGAGAGAAAAAAATGAAAATGGAGAAGAGAACGTTTATAAATATATTCACAAGACAAGATTATTGTATTAATTTTTCTTTTATCTTACAAAGATAATTTTCAATTAAATAAATACAATTTATATTAAAAAATCAAAAGAAAATAGTATAGGAGGATTTAAAATAATAATCATAAACGAAAATGTAACCAGAAAAATTGATTTCATTTACACACATGACAGGATTAGTTGGGCCTGTCTTTGGGCCTTCACTATCACCACGCTAAAAATCTTTTTCCTCTTAGAAACGACGTGCCGTCTAAAGACCTTCTAAAGACGCAAGTTCTTTCCCTGGTGTAGGTAAGAGCCCTATGGTCACGTTTTTTCTGATTCAATAATTCATCTAAACGAAACGACATTGCGTTTCGTCCCTTCCCTTCTGGCTCCTTGGTTAACAGAACAACGCTGAGATCCAATCACAATCATTCATCTATTCCCTTCCGTTCGCAACACGTTCACCATGTCTGTGACGATTGTGGCACATTCCAGTTCTTGGAGCAGGGCACTTGTGGCGATCTCGCCCTACACCTTCTCCGCCGTCGGCATCGCCGTCGCAATCGGCGTCTCCGTCCTCGGCGCCGCCTGGTAAACCTTCTATATCCCTTTTTCCGTTTCCGTTTCCGTTATTCTCACTTCCGAATTCGCTTCGCCAACGCCTGCAGGGGGATCTACATCACCGGTAGTAGCTTGATCGGCGCTGCAATCAAGGCTCCTCGAATCACTTCCAAAAATCTCATTAGGTAAAACTAATTGCAATTTTTTCGAACCGCTTTATGCCTTTTTTTTTTAGTTTTGGTTTTTAATTGGACTACATATATTTAATTTAGGCGTTTCCTACTAATTTTTTCAGCAATTTTTGTGTGCTGAACTAGGTTGATGAGAAATTTTACGGTAGTGAAAGCCTATGTTTCTGTTGATTTTATCTTGATTTCGTAGTTCTTGGTTAAATTCGTTTGGTTTAGATTAGGAGATTACGTTGTTTAGTTTTGCTTCGGTTAAGGATTGGAAGTTGGAGAGGAATTGTTAGTTGTTGTGAATAGGAGAGGATTGTGGCAGATTTGTGTTAGAGTTTACAAATTACAATTGCGCGGTGGCGGTTCGCAACTTTCACACACAAAGACAGTGGTTGACGAATTTTTTTTTTTTATTTTTTAATTTTTGTTTTAGTACTTCTGAAAGGAAAAGAAAATTTGTATGATAAAATGAAGTCATTTATGTTGAGGAATCATTTTGCATAACTATCTAGTACATGAAAAAATAAATTAAAGATATTGAGAGTTTAGATTCTCCATTTCATTTCAAAGATAATGAAAGATATTGAGAGGTCAGATGCAAAAGCTGAAAAATTAATACTGATATTTTAATTTCAAATAAAGGAGAATGCATTGAAGTTTATTTTTTTCTTGACAAGGTAAGAATTCTTATATGTATATTATGCCTGGTCTTTTGGGTAGAGAGATTGCTGTACCCTTTTTCAAGTCAATCTGGAATGAGCATGGCTTACCACTAAGTGGCATTGTAGTTGGAGCAGTAATTATGTTTTTTTTTTTTCTATGTCAACTTCTGTTCAGTCTCACGGGACCTCTGTTTGTGTGCTTTATTTATTCTTGGGATTATTATGCCAGCTCAAGTAAGGCTCTCAAAAGTTAGTCTGCCTAGTATTAGGGCTTGTAAATGCAATTAAGGTTGAGCCCAATATCTTATCTTTTGGCTTTAGTGCTTTTTTGTCTCAATTATGTAGAGGTTTTAATTTTATTAACTCTATCAATAAGATGTTTGATCATAAGCTGTTTTACTAATTCGTACTTAATCTTATAATAATGATTGATTGACCGGACTTGCATAGTAAAATAAGTTGTTAAAGCCCCTTTTTAATGTGAATATCAAAACTTTTATTCTGAACTTAAGATTGTTCTATTTGAGTGCTGTGAATGTTCATGTTCCTTTTCATGTGGTATCTACATAATAGTATCCCGGTATGGCTGATATAGTTTCAAATATAGACATTTGTGCCATCTTGACATTATGGTTCCTGATGTTTGTTGTATTTCAGTGTAATCTTCTGTGAAGCTGTTGCCATATATGGTGTTATTGTGGCTATTATTCTTCAAACAAAATTAGAAAGCGTTCCAGCAACACGTATCTATGACCCAGAGTCTCTTAGGGCTGGATATGCAATCTTTGCTTCTGGATTAATTGTGGGCTTCGCAAATCTTGTTTGTGGGTGTGTATTCTTTGTTACCTATCTCTCATATCTTTGCAGGAAATTCTCCCGATCAATGCAGGGGGACCTTTTCCATCCTGTTGTTACATATTTAGTTTTTCCCCTCTGGCAGGTTGTGTGTAGGAATAATTGGAAGCAGCTGTGCATTATCTGATGCTCAGAATTCCTCCCTCTTTGTGAAAATTCTTGTGATTGAGATCTTTGGTAGCGCGCTTGGGTTATTTGGAGTGATTGTTGGAATTATTATGTCAGCACAAGCAACTTGGCCAACAAGAGTTTAGTTTCCGCTGTATGAGAATGTGATGTGGGAATGCAATTATGGTAGAGCGCAATATATCTTCTGTACTGCCGGGGATTAAAGTTTTCTCTGTTTCCTGTTGGTAGAAATGTAAAATCCAGCGTAATAGTTTGCCTCCATTATAACTGTAGGCTGTATTATTTACCCATGAGTTGTTAGAAGGTCTTGTGTATCATCAGATATGTCAGTCTGTTGGTTGAATTTCAATATTTTTGGAGGACCAAATCTTTTATTTATCAATAAGAAAATTGAATTTATTTGGGCTTGTGAATAAAGTCAAACAAGCAGTTTTGTTGAAATGTGGGATCTCTATTTGGGTTAAGCTAATGTGAGTGGGATTATGAATGGCTGGGTAATATAAAAGTAGAAATATTTTTTATGGTTGGACCGCTAGGACTTGGTGCCATAATTTGATAGAATAGCAATAAGGACAGGTTTGCATTAATTAATACCTGTTGTCATATTGAACTAAACCTTCTATTTAGTAATTCTTTTTACCCTCTGCAAGAACATTTTCTATTAAGCAGTAACTTTTAAAAAATCATGTTTCACCATACTTTCTTCCAGGAGAAAAGTCTAAATTGTCATTCATAGAAAATATTTAAGATTACGTAATTTAAAAATTTATTTTAAATTATCTAATTAGTAATAAAAAATATATTTTGGATATATATTTATGATGTTTGTTTTAAATTACATGATACAGAAATCTGAAATATATTTTTGGATATGAAAATGCATTATGAATACCTAATTTATGTATTAATCATACATTATTAAATTTAAAAGTTAATTTTGGATTCTGTTTTCAAATTTTGCTCCCAACATAGAAATGCAGAAAGAAAGCATGGGTGAAGGAATAAATGTCCTACTTGGTTTCAAGATGCACTTCAAGAGGAAGTTATTATATATTAGTATTTGAAAGGTAACAGTTGCATCCAATCATTGATATAGCTGGGGCGTGTTTGATTTTCATTTAAATCTGCCTTTTAGTTTCTAAAAATTAAAAATTAGAAACACTTGTTTATGAGTGAAATCAGTTGTCTTATCATGATTTATTATGAATTGTGATTGCAATGTGAAGTTCAATGAGCATTTGCGAACACGCAAATTTTTGTGCCTTGTATGCTGCAGTGCTGAAAAGTCCAAGCACAAGGTTTTTAGTTTTACTACTCCACAATTCAAGGTCGTGCCTCATGATAAACCTTTAATCGGTACAAGAAGTTTGTGTTCTCACTCTTTATCCAAGGAGCTTCTGTTCTGTGCTTCATAGACTTTAAATGATAAATTGATTGACTAGTAAAGTAGAGTTAATTTAGTTCGGGGGAGATAATCAACTTATGGGGGTATGTGTTATCATTTGTAGGAGTTTCTCATCTTCCCTTGTTCAGGAAGTGAAAGATTCATTTTTGAAAATCTACTCAAATATAACTAGATCCTTCCTAACAGTATTTATACATACGATTCTCAAGAGTGAACATAGGTTCAGAATTTGTAACTTTTTGCCTTACATATTGAAAATTAAAATGTGTTTTTCTCTTATGGATAAGATGTCAATAAAATAAATTTGGTGATAAAATTATTAATTGCAAAAATACAATTTGAGACCCATAGACATCAAATCAGTTATGGGAAATGTTCCAAAAGTATTATGTTTTCCATTAAAATTGTAATTATTGTTTTATAGTACCCTCTTGATATAGCTGCTTTTATTTGGTGTAGATATCTAACACAAAAACAGATTGAGTGTAATTGGGTGTAGCACTTAATGAATTTACATATATTAATACAAAGATAAATTTTCATAAATCTTAGGAAGAAGTCTATTGTGATTCAGATCCTCCTCCAATAGCTTTCTATATTATGGATGTTTCTCCATCAACTCTTTTTACAAGACTTCACTTTAAATTTATTCATTGTTATTAGGGAAGATATTTACTCTTCTCACAACTCATATCTTATTATTTATAATTCTCCATCGTATTCTTCTTTTGTTTTCTTTGTATTATTATATATTAATGAAATACGTATTTTTGCAAACAACAACAGATGAGACTTTGTTTCTCTTTAGGAAGAAGATGATTAGTTATAAATTAATTTACATTGTTAAAGTTGGGTCTAGTGATTAAGTTCATCTTCCTTAAACTTGATGTATTCAAATTTGTAAACAGAATAAATAGTTTCTTCTCCTATGACTAAGATCAACATAATTAATGACTCCTATTTAATAGGGTTGATGACTCCTATTTTATAGGGTTGATAAAGTTCAAGCCTATTGATAATTATATGTACTCAAATAAAAAAAGCTAAAAGTGGTCATATTAAAATAAATGTAGGAGGCTGGTGTCTCACTACTAGAGAACTTGATATTTCCTATGCAATCGGACTTGTTAGTCAATTCATGTTGCATTCTCACATTGACTATTAGAATTTGTAATTTGTAGTCTGAGATATATCAAATAGGTTTCAAGACAAAGATTGTTGTATAAGAATTTAGGGTTCAGTGAAATACTTGAAAAAATATAAGGTATTATGATGCTTATAAGATTGTCCCACTAATGGAATATCCATAAAAAAATGTTTATTTCTTGGAAGGGTAGAAAACAAAAAGTTATTATCCAGTTTAGGACAAAAGTTAAATATAGATATATGGCTTTTAACTATATGAATAAGTTACTGAATTTTATCACCTCCAAATAGAAGTGTACCAATACTTGTATGGATGGTAAGTAATGCATCCATTGTCAATGCAGTAATAAAACACAATGCTACAAACCAAGTGATAAAGGCACATCATCAAAAAATGGTGTGTTCCTCACTAGAAGCTCCTGATGATCCTCTGGCCTAACCAACTTTGGGTCAAAAGGCTGTCTATCAGGTAGAACCAGCCCTTGTTTCAAGCCACCTAGACGCCTTGCATGCAGAACTTGCTTGGAGGTCACTGGCAGCCTAATCAACTGATACTCTTCTAAAGCTGATCCAAGCTTTTGTGCTCCCCACTTCTCCATGCATTTGCCTAACACAGCTGCATCTAATATTGACATGTTTGTGCTTCTAACACAGTGAGGAGTGGTGGGGTGAGCTGCATCTCCTACCAACACCACATTGTCCCAAAAGATCCTCTCCAAGGGATCACTATCATATATGAAATTCAAGAAAGGTTCCCTTGTTTCTTTTATGACCTCTACAAATTCAGGAATCAAAACCTTTTCTGCCTCTTGCTGCATCTTTTGGATCATCTCACTATTTACCTTCATTGTCACTGATGTCCCCTGAATAGTGGCAAGTTTTGGCTATTAAGTTACAATCAGCACAAGATGAAGTGGCAACAACTGGAAGCAAGAATATACACTCTAGTTTGAGATCATAATAGAGACAATGCTAGAAAGTTTATAGACCTTATTAGGAATATGTTCTGTGAAGAATGACAGACAAATATTTAATATTGTAAGTATAAGGATGAGGAACAAAGTTACCTTAACTTCAGGCTCAGACTGATTCACAAACCAAACCCAATTGAGTCTTTTGTTTTGCAGCTCATACAGCACAGTATGTGTTCCTGAGGCCAAGTCAAAGTACAGGCATTTTCCTAGATCAGGATATGCCTTTCTGATACCAGTTATGGCTTCTGAATTCTCAATTTTTGAAAAATCAAGAACCCCTCTCCATGCACAATAGCCTGAATATCTGTAAAAGATACAAGATCTTCTTGAAGGACCTTTTCCAGATGAGATGTGTTATTCATATTACATCTGGTACAACAATGTATACACAATTCTCTCTTTTTGTCTCAACTAGTTGTAAATTTGTGGTATAATTTATTGTACAAATACCATTTATCTTTCCAGATTGAAGGGATAGAGAAAAATCAATGCTACCCCATTGGGTTGAAATACTAACCTTAGTTTAAAATCAGGGAGATATTTCTGGCGGATGGAAGAGAGACAACCATCTGCTGCAACAAGCAAATCCCCTACTATCTCTACAACCTCACCAGTTTCTAGAACCTTAGCCTTTACTATGACAGAATCCTTATCATCTACAACATGGAAAGAGAGAAAAAGATGACCCCATAAAAATATATCTGATGGCAGTGCAGTGTACAGAAGCCCATGAAGATCTGCCCAATGTGCTGCTCTGAACTTCAAACTCTCATCTCTTGTCAATGTACAGTGAACCTTCTTCTCACTATCAGTTACATTGTTCTGCTCAGGTAAAAAAATAGAACAATTAATATAACTTAAAACTAAAGCTTCTCTTAGGAGAATCATACATCAAGATCAAAAAGATCCCTTTTATTGGTTTATCCTTGGAAATACTCCATAGTGAAGTATTACCTAATCACACTCATAATTAAAACATAACTTTGGTGCACCACACTCTAAAGAAGAAAACAAAAAACATAATACTAAAAGTAACTGTAAAATTATGTTGACAAACAAGTAATACAAAACATGAAACCAAAAGGGTGGCATGGCACCTGATCAATGGTTAGAGGCACAGTGGTGTTGTGTAGGAGTTGTTGAGAGTGTGGAAGCCATGATTGAATGATTTGTTGGGACAAAGAGTTGAGTCCAAGGCCTGCACCAGTGGGGCTTCCATTTGGAGATGAGGGGGTTTTCTCAAGCACAAGGACATTCCAACCAGCTAAGGTAAGAGCATGTGCACATGATATACCTGCTATGCTACCTCCCACTATCACTGCCTTTGGTTTTTCTCCTTCACCAACCATATTTCTATGTTACTCTCTCTTCTTCAACCACCAAATTAATATCACTCACATAACATATATTATACATGTATAATATATGGTCCATATTACTCAAACACCCTACAAGGAGGTGATAAAGTTTGTGATAGCATTTTTCTTACTACACCTCTCTAATTTCTTCTCACACCCCCATCATATAAAAAATACCCAACCTCCTACTACCTAACCTAATTTCCAAAATATATTCAGCATGATGCAATTTAAAATATATTATTTTAAATTACACAATCTAAAATTTTATATTAATGTGGGTCATGTGGTTTAAAATATTGTTATAGATTGCCTAATTCAAAACCATATTATAAATTGTGTAATTTTTTTGAAGATTATGTAATATTGATCCAAACTACATAATACAAAATTATTTCTAAATTATATAATTTGAAAAATTATATTCTAAAATATATAATTTTAAATATATCTTTATTGTATTAAGACAAAGACATGTTGATATTTTTTATATTTTGGGAGTAGGGGAGGATAATACAGAGATAGAAGAAATAATCTTGTAATTGAGCTTCCATACCTTTTTTCCACCTTTTTTCTGTACTTTTATAACTATATGAAAAGTTGAAATTATATCTTAAAAACATTATAGATTATATAATTACGAATTATACAATTTATAACTTCAAAATATTTTCGGAATTATAATTTAAAGTTCAAAAATATTTTTTAAATTACATAATTCAGGACATATTTTAAATTGTATAATTGTATAATCTAAGAATATATTCTGGAATAATTTAGAATATATTTCTAAATCACCTATTTTGTAAATATGAAAAATATTCTAAATTATTTAATTTGAAATAATTTTGAATTATACAAAAGTATAGGAGTCCAAAAAGTAACTGGCACGAGAACAAATTCTGTTTGAAAACCGAAAAAAATGTTTTTTTTTTTCTCGGTTTATTAATCTAAAAATGCAAAAATTGCAGATTTTTTTCATACGTCCCATCCTTTTCTTCCTGCACCACGTAAGTTTATTTGATGAATTAAAAACAATTTTAAAATCCTTGACCAATTCCATAAACTACAATTTAGAAAGTATTAAAAAGTTTTTAGATAACTCATTTCATGTATAGGAAGGTGAAAAGTCGTCAAAATTTCTAATAGGAAAATTATACTTTTAACATCATTATTTATTGAATTACATTTATTTTATTTAATAAAATATTATATAATAATAAAATAATAATAATTTTTAATATTAATATTAAATAGTTGTATTTTATTATGTGTAATATCAATATATCATATCCAAGACAGTATGAGACAATATTTTTAAATAGATCTTGTTCTAAGGCTAAGAACAATAATTATTTTGGTAAAGTCCGGAAGTTGAGAAGAACTTTGAGGTGTTAATTGATTTTATTTATCCGTCAATCTCTTGTTTTTGGGTATTTGGAACAGTGGAAAAGGTACCTACAGAAGTCTGACACTCAAATTAGTATTTGGTTATCAGATATTTACAATATAAATTTGAGTCATTAAAATGTACCTCTTCCTGTCTGTTTACTGTTTAATATTTTTATTATTACTTGTGATGATTGCCTTGAGTGTTTTTTGTCAGGAGGAAGATGTATAGTTTTTTCTGTTAGAAACATGGTTATTTATCTACACTGTGTTTGGAGGAAGGTGTAAGGTTCAGTCAATTTTATTTTTGTTAAATATGGGTATTTGTCTACACTGTGTCTGGAAGTAGGTGTAAGGTTCAGTCAATTTTACTTTTATTAGATGTGGGTTGTGCCGTTCATTCGAATCTAATTTTGTGTTTAAAGTCAAGTACTTATTTCTAATATAAGGGAGATAAAGAGACTGGTATTTTAGACGTGGTCGAATACCTATACCTATCGGCTTATGGATATCGTTGTCAGCTTATAAGTATCGTCCGTCATGTTTAATATACTAGTCTCTTAAATTTGAATAGTTATAGGACCTTTACCTGCCATGATTAATTGTCATGACTAATTGTTGGCTGCTATGTTTATAAGTGGCTTAGTAATACAAATTTAAACACCTTCATGAACCGTGATAAAAATCCTTTTGAATATACCTTCCAAAATTCTACAAAATATAATTTAAATAATCTTGAATGACGTATTATGAACTACTGCAACACTAACATGAATTTCAAAATTATGTTTTCACTGTTTTATATATATATATATATATATATATTAAAAAATGTACAAAGTTGAAACTTCAAAAGGAATGAATCGTGCAGAAATAAAAATATGGAGTGCATAAAGAAAAAACCCCCATCATTACAAC
>Ga0099824_1003477_pt1 | contig 22994 bp, 11 predicted proteins | sample SiratrowhiteBW_FD_76837 | JGI IMG/M metagenome (GOLD analysis project Ga0099824, IMG submission 76837) | Root nodule microbial communities of legume samples collected from California, USA - Siratro white BW | ecosystem: Host-associated > Plants > Roots > Nodule | place: USA: California... | reverse complement strand
TATATTTTTTTATTTTTTTTAAATATTTTTTTTTTTTTATATATATTTTTTTTTTTTTATTAAAATATATAAAAAATATATATATATATATATATATATATATATATATATATATATATATATATATTGTTTTGTTTTTATATCTGTTTTAATATTTATTTTAAATTATTCTCACACATGATAACATTAATCTATATGAACTAGTACAATCAAGTTTTTTCTACACCATAATGTAGTCATATGAACTTTCTTCAACTCTTATTATATGATAATCTTTATCTATAAGATTCGAATCTATCAGCACATCATAATAAATTTCAACACAGGTATCTCCTTTCCTAAACACACCACATCATTCACAAAATATTGATACTACATTGTCAACACCCAATTTCGTCCGGACGAAAAATAATAAAAAATAATAATAAAATTAAATAAAAATTAGTAAAAATATAGAAAAGCCATAAAAATAGTAAAAAGCATAAAATACCAAAGAATTGGAAAAAATCATTAAAAATGCAAAAAATAAAAATTAATAAAATCATAAATGGAAAAATATTCCTTTTAGTCTTAATAAAAAGAGAGAGAGAAAAATGAAAACAAAACCCCAACCATAAACCTAACCTATACCTCTCCATTCATTTATCTCCACTCCTACACTCACCCACATAAGATAAAAATAAAGGACACACTCTCCTTTCCCCCCTCCCCCCCTCTCACTCACTTTTGCACTCCATCATCACTCACTCATAAAGGCAAGTGGTCCCCCCTTTCTTTTACATGTACCTCTATGCAAACCAAGGTATACCCTCACCTCCACTACTTTATACAGTAGCTGCTGCACCACCCCTGCTCTGCCATGCACCACACCACCTCTCCTCTCCCATACACCCTATGCACACCAAATGAGACAAAGCAAGCAACGGGACAAGGAGACACAAATTTTGAGCATACGTTCGTTATAACCATTTTGGCAGAGGACACTTGGCACCCATAGTGGTCTGCTAAGGTCCCCACGAGTTCCCCATCACCTCCTATAAAAGCCAAATACCTCCACAAACCCTGGGGTTACTCACCACTATTTTTTCATGAAAGAAGTCATCTCCTCCATGTTTTTTTGCCTAGACACCTTCCAATCACCTCCAAGAAGCCTCTAGAGCAATTGGAGCAGCCCAGAACAACTTGAAAATGCTTGGAAAAGCCCTCGCCAGAAAATCGGGCCTCGCTAGAGCTCTACCACTAACCGCCACCAAACTTGGGTTTTCTGCCTTTATTAGGTGCATCTCTTTCCCCCCATTTCATTTCCACCATTTTTATAACTTGAAGACGCCTTGAAATCTCCATTTGAGCCTCACCGCTGCAAATCCAATTGAGGAAGTCGATTGGTAAGTCTTGGAAGCTCATTTTCTCCCACCACAAATCTCCTTTCTCCTCCATTCGAGGAGGAGAGGAACATTCGCCACCCTAGCCGAAAACTCGCCCACTGATTCTATACTTTTTTCTTGCTCGTTTTGGCTTGTTTTTTCTTAGTTTATCTTCCTACATCCATTTAGAACATATTTGATCAATAAAACTTAAGTTGGCATGAGTAAATTGCAAAAACTGGATTAAGCGGGTTTGTGATATGAGAGAGTTTTAGTCAGTTTGGTTCTGATGATTCAAGGCTTGGCAAGGGCAAGGTCTTGTAGCTAAGGTTCAGGAGAGTGTGTCTTGAGTGAAAGTGAGCCAAGGTAGTAGCTGAGATGTGCCAAATTTGACTTGGAAAGTAGAGAACTTCATTGTGGCATTTTGTCGAGCACCTAGTGTGCTCGACAGTGCTCAAGTAGCACACTTTGAGAACAGATTCCAAGAGATTTAAGAACCTTCAGGAGGAGCTGGGGGTTGCATTGGAAAGCTGGGTTTACCCTCTTTCCAATGGTATGCCATAACCCCATTTATGAAACCTCTAGATTTCTCAAAAATGAGTGTCAAGATCCAGGTCCAGCATGGATAACTTAGAATATTTTTTGTGCACCACATAAAATCATAAACCTTGTCTTGTGGCTGACTTTGGGAGGTTCGTTCTCGCTGGTCTTGAAGCTTTAGGAGGTGTATGAGTTAACATTGGAAATCTCTTTTTGCCCTCTTTCCATTGGTCTAGGGTGGGTACATTTATGAGATCATTTTGTTATCCAAAATCACCCTGAAAGTAGTGTCCCCAAGTTGGTTTCTGGGTTTCTCAGAAACTAAGTATGAGAGACAACCATCTAGCCAACTTTGGAGATTTTGTTCTCCTAATCCTTAAAGTTGCTGGGTTTCCATAGCCATTTGACCATCCAACTTTGGCCTCAAAGTTGTCCTTTCACAATTTTTTCACCCACCAAACCATCATTTGTAGACCAGCCTAACACGAGCCAGACAACGCTTAAGGTGATAACCTCCGGCATGCACACTGCCTTTTGAGGGATCATCTGAAGTGGTTATGGTCACACCCTTCTCCCTCATGGAACTATGACTCGTTCCAACTCTCAGTATAAGGAAAAGCACGTACGCTGCAAACTTTTCATATATTACGAGTTTTAGCGAGTTGTTATTTTTGTTTGAGCCTAAACCCAACACAAGCCACACTCGCTAGTATTTTTGTGTGGATTGATGGTATACTCGTTGCCTCCTTGTCTCATACCACCCATTACTCACAAAAAAAACCCGAAAAACCCAAAAAACTAGAAAACCATAAAAATGACCAAAATACCCCTATTTGATAAAAAAATCACAAAAAATAGGAAAAAATACAAAAACAATATAAAATTAAAAATAAAAACAAATCAACACTCAACCAAACTCACTCAAGCCAGAACTACATAAATCCTGATTTTCTGCCTCTCAAAGAAATACGTAGGAGCGAGTGCATAACTCGTCGGGTCCCCCTTTTTTTCTACTTCCTCATTTTCTTTGCTCCTGTTTTCAATTATTTGTGTTATTATACCTGCGCATCCCATTTTTTTGAACAATTAGAGAATTTTAAAGCATTTTAACATATTTTCGTTCTCATTCTTAATTTTGATCTGAGGTACCATCTTCGGACGGGCAAGTGGGGTTGTAATACCTTCGGCACTCGTAACTGACTTCCTTACTCATAACTCTAAACGTAGACTTTCTTTTTGATTTCCAAGGTTCTCCTTAAACCTTAATGACGACTCGATTTTCATTTAATCTCCTTGCTTCAAACCTTTTTCCAAACTATTTTTGGGGGATCGTCGTTCGTCGTAGAACTATAAGATTTTTTTTATAATCTTAAGTCTTTTGGTCACGACAGATGGCGACTCCACTAAGGAAGGATATTTGCCATTTTTAAGAGAGTCAGACCCCTTTAGATTAAAAATTTGAAATGAGAATGAATCTTATTTTTAAATGCTTTGATTTTCTTGCCTTGCATGCCTTGTATATATTGTATATGTTTATTTGGTTGCTGCGCGGGAGCGTTTGAGGTACGTATTTTATCGCTTTCAAATATTGAACCCTAGGGTAGATGCCATGTACATACCTGTGTTTACTATTTTGTAGTAGGGTAAATAAATATTTCCTTTACACACACACACACACTTGCATGCATTACATGAGTGCGGTCTTATACTTGGGCCTGAGTCAAGACATAGAGTAGCAGGATTACTAGCAATGTCGATTGGAATTACTACCTATTGTGGTCTTTGTGAAAATCCCAGCTAGAGTCTGTTTGTCTTAGTCGTCTGTCCTTGGTACGTCGTTTATCGATTGCCTTTGATGAGGCGGTAAGATGGGTCATGGCTCTAGTGGCCTTTTGAAACACCCTAAGAATAGGTAACCACCTTTTGTGAGGAGCATGTAGTAACCTTAGACCCATTTTAGGTAATATAAGGGCACTAAGGGAAATCTTCGGTGTCGGAGCATCGTTTAGATTGGTTTCAGAAAATTTTGGAAAAAAAAAACATTTTTGGAATAAGAGAAATATTGGAAAAGAAGAAAAAAGAGAGGATTTATGTTTTTCGAATAAAGAATAATAAGTCTTTGATTTAATGCATTTTACATACATCATAATCATCATATTTTTCAAAAAAAAATTTAAATAGGCCATGGAAATTAGGAGTTTATTTTGAAAATCCTTAAAAAGAATAGGAGATTTATTTTCAAAAAAAAATCAAAAAATTAGAAAATCACAAAATTTATTCCTAAAACTTTTGGAGAATCTTCAATTTTTTTGCTTTCAATTTTGAATTCAAAATTATTTTCAAAATTCAAAAGAAGAGAAAGAGAATCTTCGTAAATTTGTTTATTGGAAAGTCATTTTCAAAAAAAAAAAAAAAGAAAAAAAGGGGAGACGGTTTGGTTTTGTGAAACGTAGATCCAAAATTCAAATTCCTTTTAAAGGAAAATCAAATTCAAATTCATTCGTTTTCAAAAATTCAAAATTCCAAAAAAGGAATAAAAATTATAGAAAGAAAGATTTTTTTTTTTTGCATTTTTTAAATAAATAAACTTCCTAATTTCCATTGGATATTTTGCAAATTTGTTTTTCATGTTCATTAAACATTCATTCATTCTTTTATTAAATTCATAAATTTTTGTGTGAATTTTATCACTTTTTGTTTTATTCTCATTTTTATTGATTAAATCACAAAAATAATGCCTAATTTTCCACGACATCCATATAGAACACGTGCAAATAGTAGGCTCATGGAAGAATGGGGGGAAGTGCATGAACGTTTGAAGGCCGAGATGGCCCAAGTGAAAGAACAAATGAGCCAAATGATGGAAGCACTATTGACCATCAAGAACACCGTGGCTAGCCAAAATGAGGTGGCCCAATCTACATAAGTTGTTGTTGAGCCTAAGAAGGATAGAGTTGGCAAGAACCCCTTCCCCTATGGGATGTCTCTCAACTACAAGGCAACCTATGAGGGGCAGGCGGAACAAGAGGATGCCCCATCTATTGGTCATGAGGGCATTGAATATGACCAAATACCACATACTGCCAAGGTGGTAATTAAGCTTGCACCATTGAAGTTGTGCTAGACACGAACATCATTGAAGCCAAACTATTTAAAAGGCTTTAGACATTAAAGTTAGAGATCTTCGGTCAAAGAGGAGGAAAAGGACTTGGATGACAACTTTAGGGTTAATCATTTTCTTCCATTGTTCATATGTGTATGGTCTATTCATGACTATGAGGAGCTAAACGATTGTTGTTGGGTTTAGATGTAACCTACTGACTTTCATGGAATCAATATTAGTTTTATATATATGTCTTTCCTTTTAATGTCAGTATTTGATATTTTGCTTAATGTTTGTGTGGTAATCATCCATGGCTTGATATTTGATTTTTAGGGTATCAGAAAATGTAGTTTGTAATATAAAAATAAGTTTTAAATGTAGTTTTTTTTTTATTTTCATTTTAGAGGGGGAAAATACAACAAATATATGATTTAGACTTTTATCTTTTTTATCATTCTAGTAAAAATATTTTATTTACTTCTTTAAAATAAATAAATAAATAATAATAATAATAATAATAATAATAATAATAATAATAATAAAATTTAGTTTAAGTATAAATGTTATTGTTTTTCTTTTATTTTCAAAAGAGAAGGAAAGATTAAAATATATTTATTTTTTAGTTTTTAATAAATGAAAAATAATGTGATCTAAAATAATAATAATAATGATATAATAATAATAATAATAATGTGCTTTCATTTTCCTGATAAATATTTGAAAAAATATAAAAAGAAAAAGAAAGAACTTGGTTTATTTAATTCACAAAAATTGGGTCCATTTTTAATAGCCTGCAGAAAAAAATAAAATTTGATTGAAGGCCAGTCCCTTAAGGTTTTAAATAAAAAAGACTTCAGCTGTTGTCTTAACCTTTTTTTTGTATGAGTCAGTTTTGTTACATACTCCTAATTTTGCTGATTACCACTTGTTTTCATTACTTGCATGCTATGTTAGGTTATACCCATATAATCTCTTCCTATGAGCACTCATCTCTCACCAGATGTTTGGGCTTGGGTCTCATACTGCCTGCTCTATTTTTAGAAACTGTGTGTAGATTACTTGATTTAATGACCATGGTACACAAATTAATTAAACTTGATGGAAATTCGTTTGATTAAAATTTGAAATAAATCCTGATTATGGGATTAATTTGAAATTTGAATAAAATTTTGATTATGGAATTAAGTTGAAATTTCAATTAAATAGGAGTTGTCGATTTTTAATTTTTGTTTTGGAATATTTTTACGGTACATAATTATTTTGGTTAATTAAAAATAATTCTGATTATTAAAATTAATTTTCAATTTACACATTTTGTTCACACAAAAAAAAAAAAAATTATACAAACAAAGAACAATTGCGAGTTCAGAGAAAGATTAAAAAGAAAGGATCTTTAGGGTGAGCAAATATTGAGATTTATTCATTTTTACTATTCATCTCTTCTTCCATTACACTGTTTCACTCACAATCACAATAACCACTCAAAAGTGAGAACTGCATCTTTCTAACTATTCACTCTGTTCTACTCACACTAGAGAGAGGATTCAAAGGCTAGTAATTTTTTATCTTTACCTCTATTTTGTTTTGTTTTATTTTAGCAATTATTAGTCACCATGTATCATTATATTGCCTGTTTACACACCACACCGCCTATTCCCCATTATTCCCCATTTTTTTAATATTATTTACTTTTGCATCTCTCTTTCATAAAAAAAAATTCAGTTAAACATAATTATAAATATGCTTTTGGGTGTTTGTTTGTTTGATTTTCCTTTCTTCATTCACTATTGAAATAAAACTGTAAAACAAAGAAATTAAAATGTTAAATTTTACTATGCTCTTATTGTATTGTGATTATTTGGAAGTGATTGCTGCTTTGAGCATATCTTCATTCCAAGTTGTATCTAATTCTGGAAAGTTGCTGTCTTAGACACAATTCTTCATCCCTACGCATCTTCCTGTATCTAAATTTTATTTTTTTAAAATAAATGATAATAATTAGTTACTTTTTTTCACTTTTTACTTTTTATTTTTATTATACTAAATTTTTATCCCATTTTTTTAAATTTGTTCTAATTTTTGTTTATATGAAAATTTTAATTTTTAAAAATAAATAAATAAAAATAATTAAATACAAATATAGTTTTCTTGTACTTTATTTTTAATAATTTTCAAATGACCGTTTGCGTCAGAAATTTTATTCAAAAGTTTTACTATTTTGTTTAGATATTCAAATACAAAGTTGTCTTTTCAAAAATATACAAAATATTCAAATTTCAAAAAATATAAAAATATAAAATATAAAATCTTCTAAAATAAAAGAATACAAAAGTTTATAAAAAATATAAAAATATAACATAATAAAAAATTAAAAAAATATAAGGTTTTTAAAATTAAAAAATATAAAACATTTCTAAAAATAATAAAAAATATAAAATTTTCAAAATTAAAAATATCAACACCACATCAGACAATTCTTAAACTAGAAATACATGAACCCTGTGTTTTTTTATACGTACGAGCAAGGTCAATCTTTATCGGATCCAAAAATAAAAAAAAAATATTTTCTTTGTCTTTATTTTTATTTGTTTGCATTGTACTTGTCTTTAATTGCATCTTTATAATTTCATTGTTTATTTATTTTCTTTATATTTTTATTTTTTTATCTTTCTTTAATTGCATCTTTATTGTTTCTTTCCTATTTATTTACATTTTTTTTATTTTTATTTGTCTTTAATTGTATCATTATTGTTATTATTTTGGAAAAAATAACATTTTGTAACCAGACTAATTTTACTAGATGTCATCTTAGGACGGACATTGTAGGGTGCTAATACCTTCTCCACACGTAACCGACTCTTGAATCCTAATTGTGGTTTGTAAACTATTTTCTTATTCTTGGTTTTTCTGTAGTTTTTCATAATAAAATATGGTGACAACTCCATCTCTATTTTTATTCTTCTCTTTGAACCATGTTTTCTTTCAGGCTTGAGAAGAATAGCTGTTGGATTCTCTTTTTTGGTTTGGTTGTTGTTGAGTAACTTTAATATCTATTATTATTGTCTAATGAACTCTTTTACATTGAGAAACATTATGTAGGAAATGTAGCATTGAATTCTCTTATCTTCTTCACAGAAAGATTTCTAATAACTGACAGTATTTATTTTACACCAAATAATGATTAAAAGTACATACCATACATGATAGACAATTGAGTCAAAGTTAAACCTAATTGTGTTAGAGAAGTTAGTAATCATTATATCTTTAATTCATATCCAAAGAGATTTTTGAACATTATTGTTAGTCACCCATCTTCTATTTATTATATTATTAGTTAAAAATAAAACATGGCAGATATATTTTCACTTTATTTATAATAATAAAAATAAAAATTTAATTAAAAAATTAATTGTTACTAAAATTTCTATTAAAATTATAAAAATATATACATAAAAAGTAGTATAACTTTTTTTATTAATTTTTGTAATGTTATAATTAATAATAGTAGGATTTATATTTTTTTATCAAAATAAAATATAAATTTATGATATATTATTAATATTTATAAATAATTTAATATTTTTAAAGAAAATGATTATAATTATTTAACAAAAGCACTTTAAAATTTTAAGGTAGTAGTTTTATATAGTGAAAAAAGTTTGTTAATAAATAAAAAATACAAAAAAGTAAAAAAAGTACAAAAATGTCATCAAACAATAGTTACATTATTCTACCTGTATTATTAAATCTTATAGAAAAATAATTTTATTTTTATAGGTATTTTTTTATATAATAAAAACTAAAAAGTTAATTAATAAATATAAAAGTAAAAAAAAAACTAAAAATAAAAAGAAAAAAAAGTATATCAAACAATAACCCAAAATTAAATTTTCATTTTTAATTATTACAGATGATAAATTATCATTGTTAATTCTTATAAATGGTAAATTTCTATTATATATAGATGGCAACTACTCAAAGTTTTTTCATATATACTATGGTGAAATCTTCTTGGAGAAGGGATTATTTGGATAAAAAATTCTCAAACTTTGTATTCATAACTAATCCCCACAAAAGACTACATTATTCTGTCTCCTTCACGAGGTTAGTAGGGTCCACTCATGACTGACCCAAAATCAAAACTCACATTTGACGTTCCCCTGTTTCAAATCCCATTCTGAACAAAATTTCAATTCCACCAAAACCCTAATTTCCTCTCTCCCGGGCTCCGAGATCTTTACTTGTTAGGGCTTTCTCCACCATCGGCAATGGTCAGTGTTTTCCTTCTCCTCCGATTTCTGTTTTTTTTCGCGGCTCAATTTGTTTTTAACTATGTAGTTACAAAATTCTCTATCCATGGTTTGTGATTATTTTTTGGTTATATATTCATGTAGAAATTATTTCTTGCCATCATTGCTTTTGAGTCTCCCTTTTAATCGGTTTGAAAATCTCTTTTTGGCTTTTGGAATGTAAGGACTTGGAGTATTTATGTGTTAGATATTAGATTTGAACTTGGATTATTTATGCTGTGATATGGGGCATGATAATATAGGCTAATTTGTTGTTCTTATTTGAGCTACAGCACAAATTGGGAAGAGGTCATCGTGACAAACTCCAGCAGTTCATAACAATAACTGGAGCCAGGTGATCTTAGAGCTGCCTATAATTTTGTTATTTCGTTTGAAGGTTTTAAATTGCAATTGGAATGTGAGTTTAGCAATAATAGCATATAATTGAACTATGCTTCTTTTAATTTCATGTGTCCTTAGGGTGCATGCGGTGGTTTGTCAATCTAAGGAACTTCACTCATTTTAAGATAAAAAAACAGAAACATACTTATAGGCATTCAATCCTTGGTTGAGCACACTAAGTGGGTATATGTATGATTATGTTTTCAATCTGAAAATATTTGAAGTTTCTTTGATTGATTACTTTGTCTAATATTGACAGATGAATTGTGATCAATATTTTCTCCTTGAATTATGATTTGCTTCAAATGCCTTGTGTTGATCTGGGCATGATTTTACATCAATTATACTTCATGTTATTTTTTTTGTTGCTTCAGCTGAACCATTTTTGTGGGCATTGTTTTTTGAATTTACATGATGCAAGTCAATTGCATCTTTAACTTATGACATATTTGAGAACTATTTTTTGTATTTTCAGTGAGAAAACAGCATTGCAGGCTCTGAAGGCTAGTGATTGGCATCTTGAAGGAGCTTTTGATTTCTTTTATAGCCAACCCCAGCTTAAAACATTTACTGATTCTAGACACTTGGAGGAGCTATACAATAGATATAAAGGTTAGTAATGGATGTGAAAATACAATTGAAACACTGATAAATGGTCTGTTAAAGCACAACAACCAATTGGTCTGGAAACATGAAAGATGACTAAAAAGATGGTGTATTTGTATACAATTCTTATCAACCATGGAATGATTTGTCTATTACTTGAGGTTTCACTTTCACCCTAGCGAATAACAATAACAAGTAAATTTGGCTATGTAGTTTGTTGTTTTTTTGAGAAGCATGGATGTTTACTCCCTATTTGAAGGTAATTACTTTTTAATTAAACTTGGAACTATTGGTAGAGTATATCATGGAAATTAGAACCAATTCCCCAAAGGTGCTGTTCCCTTACCTGAGCATAAGGTGTGTTGGATATGAGATCCAATAGCTTTTGCATGTGAGTTTACATTGAAGAATTTGGTCAACATAGTTTATATTTTGGCCGAGATGCATATGATTACCATTTATTTGAACATTGCATATTATGCCTGTCTTCTAATCCTTTACTGATCTAATTTCTATACAGATCCATATGTTGATATGATTTTGGTAGATGGCATCACTCTCCTGTGCAATGATATCCAGGTTATTGTTTCTGAAATGGAAATTAATTATATAAATGTCTTGATTTATTGTCTTTGTTGAAATAATTTGTAACAAAATAGGTGGAGGGTGGTGCTGCTCTGGTGGTACCATGTTGAAAAGAGAGAAACCATAAAGGAATATAATGAATTCTCTGTGTTGTATGTACACAAGTATTCTTATCTATAATGAAGAGATACAATAATAAGGAACAAAATCAGTATCTAATAATGGGAAGTATTTGTTAAGATATTTGCCTATGAAATCATATCACATCTTCCTATTTAATGTAATCAAATTATATCTCTAACATAATCAAATTACATCTCTGACAATCTTTATAGTTTACATTTCTTTACCTATATGTTATCATGAAGTGGAGCCTGCTGTAAAGATGTGAACAGTACTTGCAAGATGTTAGCGGTAATTTTGAAGGTTTTGATTGGAATACATTAATTCTAGCTGTATTGCTGTAGGGATTTTGGAATTGGATTATCTAAGGAATCCAAAATCTATTACTGTTTATCAGAATAAATGAGTGTAGTGGTGGTAAAGAGAAAACAAAAAGTAGACTTTGTACATCTGATATGCATAGTGTATCTTGACATCACAGATTTTTGTCTTAAAATTCGATTTTATTTATTCTTGGGAGTATTGCTTTGATTGTAATTAGTTGAAACATTGGGACACGCATTTTAAAACTTAATACCCATGTTTAATGTTAATATATGGAAGGAATACAACAGGAATAAATTAAGACTAAGAGGGCATAAGGAGTGTTTCATTTTGGGCAGTGATTAGGAAGAAGTAAAAGAGAAGCTTTGAATGGAATGGGATAAAATTAAGATGTTTCATTTTGTTCCATCTTATTTTAAATAATTCAAATAATAAAACATTGTTATTCCATTTAGTTTCACATTGTTTCATCTCTTCTAATCAATTTAAAAATAATCCTTATAATTATACAAATAATGCTGTTCTTATATAATCAAGAATATCTAAATTATGTATGTATTATTATGAACGTTTTTATTTATTCCTATATCATGTCTTTATTATTAGTGGATGTCAATATAAATATAATATCCGTGCTATCTTGGAAAGACATGGTTTCAGTTTAATATCTCTCTCTTTCCTATAATTTACCATGCTAATAGTAGCCTTTTTTAAAACTGTGTTGGCCTGGTAGACCCACTGTTTTTGGAGGATATTTTTCTTCTGCAAACCTTTCTTCTAGGTTTGATTCACTGATTCAGTGCCACCTTTGACGAATTTTCCCGCAAAGCTTTTGGTGACCACCATTTTCTCCTATATGCTCAAGGTTGGGATAATGCTGAATCGATCCATCCAGTTGTCCAAATGCCAATGCAAATCACCCATCCAAATGCCCTCACGATGACTTTTCTTGTGCTCTCTAGGTTATTTTTATTATTATTATTATTATTATTTTTCTAAAGTTCAAGAAAATGATGTCTTCCAACACCTCATCAACCTCCCAAATAGGTTCTCCCATCTTTTTTAATCATATTCTTAGTATTTAGAAGATGGGCAAGTGTAACTATTCCATTTGGACTTCTAAAATCGGGTTAGTTAAGTGGGTTGGGCTACAAATCCCATCTCACTACGAATGTAGAATCCGTTCCTACAGAACATGAACAATGAATAAAGATTGATGCTCAACTATGTTGTGCTATTAAATCCACTATTCACACATTCAAATCTGTTTTCTGTCCCCATGAGACGTGTACATTAGTTTGGAGTGAGGCTTGTGCCATTTATACCAATGACAAATGTTTGTATGATGTGTGCCAAGATCTCTGAACATTTCTTTCTCCATAATGATTTGAGGGCCCTATGCTTGCTTATCTTGGGCAGCTTTAAACTGCCTTCCATGATTTTGATGAGATCCTTCCACCATATGCAGATGTGAAGAAGGAACTCTAGAAATGCAATAGATTTTGTGACTTTGGGCTTGAATGGCTTGGCATAAGCGTATGCTACCACAACTCCTCAAAGATTTTAAGTTTGAAGAAAGTTCCTAAATGTGCCTTATATTTTACAACCATACAACATTACACATTATCTCAAATCCTGCCTTTCACTAGAGGACCAAACATGTTGAAGTGGATTGTCATTTCATAAGAGAAAAACAAGAATTTGGAGGGGGTTGCATTATAATTATAGAAACAAGGAACAAATCCTATATAATTAAGAATATGCATCATTGGGAACATTTTTATTTATTCCCATATCATGTCTTTATTATTAGAGGATATCAAATCTCCTCTAGTATCTTGATTCTTTTTTCTCAATATACATACAACATCCATGCTGTCTTAGAAACGCATGGTTTCAGCTCAATGTCTCTCTATTTCTTTCCTGTAGTTTAACAATAATTATAAAATTCTTCGTAGAGTTTTGAATCCCGGAAAAATGAGGCTTGCTTATCTCCACATGGAAATAAACGTGTCATTTGGCAAAAACACAATGTAGAATAAGATATCAGTCCAAAAGGAAAGAAGAAAAATTAGAAGTTAAAAATTGTAAAAAATAGCAAGACATGGAAGTCACAAAACACATCATTTATCAAAATATATATCTATATCTCTCTCTCTCTCTCTATATATATATATATATACATATCAAAACTTCACTTTAGATAAATATATAAAGTTGTAAATATGAAAAAAGCTTGAAATCTGCTAAAACATTTGAAAATATAAGTTACCATTTTAAATCATGCACTTTTTTGTTATTACTTTTAACTGTCTACAAACATGTTGTTTATTCTATTTAAGATATCCTTCTATAACCTTATGTTTTCAAAATGTACCCTTTTATGAATTATATATATTCATAGCTGCATGGTACTTGTTCCTGGTCTTGTTTATGCTGCTTAGATAATCTCAGGTTTCATAGGTCTTGATATGCATGTGGAGTTTTGATGTTTTAATATCTTATTAATATTTCCAGTGTTCTTGAGTTTTGATTCATTCACAAGGTTAAGATAGTTTTTCTTTGAGAAGTGTAATTGATATTTGAGTCTACTTTTCCTTTGCAGGTGGATCCTCAAGATATAGTAATGGTAAGCATACGATTAAAACATTACTTTATTTCTGCATCATGCATAATTGTTTGGGTTTCTTTCCTATAATCCTATGTGTTAAACTATAGAAGACTGCTATTTAATTAGTGATTATTCAAGTTACAAACACTCATTTAATGAGAATGATTATAGTGAAAATATTGGAAGTAATTATGGTTATTGAAGGTTGCCTTCATTTTCTTGTTTCACAATCAGTTATTTTCCTTCATGTAAAAGCTATAAAACCCTGACAAATATTAGCTAGAACAAGATAAGATTGTTTCAGGAAAGAAAACAGAATAATAATTCTGCTAACTGATTCTTGTAACTGGGTGATTCCTGTACGATGGAAACTAAATATGCAATATGTAAATGAAGAGTTTATAATTAAATGAATAATTATTGAACATGGAATTACATGTGTTAGAGTGAACTTGGTTGCGCAATGAGTGTGTATGTAGATGGTTTGGGAATGCTTTAGGTAACTTGGAATGTTGAAATGTTTTTCAGTTAGTTCTTTCATGGCACATGAAGGCTGGCACCATGTGTGAGTTTTCCAAGAAGGAGTTTATTGAAGGTTTACAGTCTTTGGGGTATGAAATTTTTTTGATTTTGTTATGATTTTTTTTTTTTTGAAGTCACTTCTCTCAGTTGAAGACCTTAAAAATTTGTTGCAGGATTGATTCTCTGGAGAAGTTCCAAGAAAAGATACCATATATGCGCTCTGAGCTGAAAGATGAACGTACGGGCAATAGTATTCTGATCACTGCAAAACTAGTCTTAGTATTCATTTGTCACTAGAAATTATCTCCAGCATTTGTTTAAAAGATCCCTGAAATTAATACTGTTTTTCACTGTCCAGAGAAATTCCGTGAGATATATAACTTTGCTTTTGGATGGGCAAAAGAGAAGGTATGGATTGATGTGTACTTGGCCCCTCTTCTACTCTGTAATCTAGCTTAATTGCTTTTGGACGTAATACAATATTATACTTAAGATAACTACTGTGATGAAGCAGGGAAGATATTGGGAAACTGAGTCAAATTATAACAAATTTGACATTGATTAATAAGTTGGAGTTGTTCAAAATTGTTTTTTGTGTTCCTTTATTATAGAATTTCTGGTCTAGTTTTTCAAAAATACTGTATGTTGAATGGCATTCAAATTTTGGAACACGGTTTTAGGCTTTCTCATGTAGTCAACCACACTTAAGTGACCCCATTTCTTCTTTGTTGCTTATAAGGTTTAAGATGTTGTGTAGTATTTCATTCTGGGCTTCATCTTCAGATTTTCTGCTTCCCTGGTACATGATTTTTTTTTTTTTTTGGTTAAAGTAAAAATTTGGTCCCTGCAAACTACATTGTTTTTTCGTTTTAGTCATTCATAAAAAGCAGTAACACATCTGCCTTTTCGGTTAAAATTGTAAGAAGTAAGGACTGGTTTGTAAACATGTTTTTCATGTAAGAGCTGAATTGTAGAGTTTTGTAATATTGGGACCAAAACAAAAAATAGTGTATCAAATGCAAGGTCTAATTTTTAATTTAAATGTTGAACATTGCTCATTTTTGAATATATATGCTGACTGGAATAGGTTATATTTATTAGCGGAACATTCTTTACTAGTGATGAAAACCTATCCAATCTTGTGGATATTCTGAGGTTGCTTCGTGTTCTTCTTCACTTTTCAAAATTTCAAATAACATATTGAAGTATTTATTATTATTATTATTATTATTATTGTTTATGATTAATAGCTTAGCATTTCATTCTTTTGGTTTACCCACTTACTGTGTCAAGTATTTACGAACTTTCAATGCTTAGTTCCCTTGAAATTACATGTTCTAGAGTGTAGGTCATGTTGAATAGACAACATTAATGAGTTTACAGTCTGAGGACCATGAGGTTTGTATTTCATCAAATACCAATAACAGACATGATGTTACATTTCTCTGGTTGATTGTGCAAGATATTGGGAATATGGGTTAGTGTTCTAATATGTCTCTGTTATCAATGAATAAAAAATAATAGTGATCGACACAAAATAGGATGAGAAATGCTGACAAAATAGAGGCAAGCACTCCTAATTCAGAGCTTGATACTCTGGACTACCAATTCCATTATCAAAATCTCGATGTATCCCCACATGATTATCCCCTCCCTTATAACAAACTTTTGCATACGTATTCTCTTTAACTAACTCAATCCCCCCAACACTATTGTTCTGCTCATTCTCTTTTTGGTCCCACCACGAGAGTATACCTTGAAAGGCTTTTCCATAATGGGTTGGACTTCAACAATTACCACACTATAAAATCATCCTTGTACTCAAGGCAAATGAAAGGAAATTTCTCCTTGATGGATGTGGCAGGCTCCCAAGTTGTGTCTTCTAAGAAGGTTGGGATTTTCACAAAATATAAACCACTCCAAATTCCTATTACAGCTGCCAGTATGTATATTTAGAACTGCCTCTGATGCAATCGGTTAAGAATCTCCCACTTCTAAATTAGGGGCCAGAGGTGCTGCAATAGAGATGCTTTTCAAGGATCCCTTTAGTTGGGAGACATGAAAGACAGGTTGTATGCGGGTTGTTTTTGGCAATTACAATTTATAAGCCACCTCTCCCATGTGAGAAACAATTTGAAAAGGGCCAAAATAGTGAGGAGACAACTTGTTACGATGAATTACACAATGTTGACAATGTGGTTGATGTTTAATGTAAACTCCATCCTCAACATCATTAGTAACATTTCTACGGTGGATATTTGCATATTTCTTCATAGGTTGTTGTGCCTGCTGAAGGTGGAATTCGTGAAGAGCTTCATCATGATCAGTCAACACTGTAGCAACAAATTCCACTTGTGTTTCTCCGTGCAAGTATCACAACTCTGTTGGTGGAGGTTTCCATTTTTGAAGGTGTCTTTCCTGTGGTGGAATGAGATGAACTGTTATACCCAAATTCTACCCATGATAGCCATAGAAACCATAGGGTTGGTTGTTCGAAAGCAAAGCATTGTACAAAGGTCTCCAAACAAAGGTTGACATGTTTGTTCATCAGTTTGGAGATGGTATTATGTACTCAAACACAACATAGTCTCTTGAAGCTGGAAAAATTCTCTAAGAATTATCAAGGAAGAGTGGGTCATGATCACTATCGATTGATTTTGGACATCCATGGAGTTTGATTGCATCCTTGATGAAACATTCTGCTATTGTCCTAGAGGTGCATGGATGCTTGAGAGGAGAAAAATGAGCATATTTAGTCAAACGATCAACCATGACAAGGATGACATTATACCCTTTTGATCATTACAACCTAGTAATAAATTCCATGGAAATGTCCTCCCAAACCAACCTTGGTAATGGAATTGGCTGAAGCAATCTTGCAGGTGACAAAGCTTGATTCGTATTTCATTGGTGGGTGAGAAAAGTGCAAATATACTTCATGGTGGTCTTTTTACTCCTCTCCAAAAGAAATTGGTAGCAATCCTTTTGTTTGTTTCGGTAAATTCAGAATGGCCCCCAAAAACTATCATGAAATCAGCTAGAAGCATAGGAATACTGTATAGGTTTTTAGATAGCATAAGTCAGCCTTGGAAAACCAGTAGACCTTCCCAAAATACATAGTCAATTCAAGAATTGGAATTAGATTGCAACTCATCCTCAATACAAGACAAAACTTGATCTTGTTGGGCTTCACTTCGTATTTTGGGGGAATCCGCCCAATAAAGGCTAATGAAAATAACATTGGCCTCTAGAGGATTGTGTATGCAGGATAAGCAAGGGTCTTGCATCGAAACTACACCAAGACCACTACTTGAAGCATCGCAATCTATAAATAATACTTTAGTGAAATTCATCAAAGCTATCACAAGAAATGTAGCTAGACATTATGAGATGATTAAAAGTTGGCAATTGTTCCTTTCCTCAGTGAAACCCCTCCTTCTTGTTGATACATAAGGGGTTGGGCTATCTTACCATAGTCCATAACAAATTGTCAATATTACTCTTATAGGCCTAAAAGTCCACAAACACCCTTGATTAAAATGTTGAGGGAATGTTTAGCAATTCGAATGGCATTGCAAGATGGTTTAATGGATGTTGCTGTTCACATGTATTTGGTGGAAATCGGGTTTGAGATCGATGTTAGAAAAGAATTCGGAACCATGAAGCTCATCAAGTAGCTCATTAATGGTTGGTATGAGGGTACTTGTCAAGGATTGCGGTTTTATTTATTGCGTAGTTAGCCAGGTATTTTTTGAGTAAGATTACCAAACTAGAAAACATTCTCACAAAATGATGAATACTCCCTTAGACAACAATTCTTCAACTTAGCAACTTAGCATTCAATCTCATGCATGTGGTGATATGCGTAGTAGTAGGGAGGAACACTTCCTGGTTTGAAATTCGACAATGAAGTCATAGCATGATCATGGTTACGTGAAGGAGGTCGTAACCCTTTATGCTCTTGGAAGACAGGACTGAGTTGATCCAACACCAACTGTGCATTAGGATTCAAGGGAGCAAGATGGTTATCAGAGTTTAGATTTGCACATGATGAGTATTCTAAATGAGAGAACTCTATTGTTGCCCCTGAGGCCACCATGTACCCCTTGCAAAGATTAAGTACAAGGCCCATTGCGAACATGATTTACTTTGGAGAGTAATCATCTTGCCTTTATACCTAAAACTTATAATTTTACGCTTTCAATACATAATGTCATGATTGGGTGTTTCCGGCCTAGCATTCCTAGTATTAGATCCACGTTGACTAAATCCACCAAAAAGGCATCTACCATCACTAGGTACTTCCCAATCATCATCTTCACAACTTTACAAAGTCCTTGGGAAGAACACGAACTACCATTCCCCAATTTGACAAAAAATGGCTTTGTGTCTACAACTGGTAATCACATTGGAATCACCAAATCTCTAGCAATAAAATTATGGCTTGCTTCACTATCAACCAAGAGCAAAATTAGATATCCTGCCAAAGTCTCTTTCAATTTGATGGTTTTGGAACTCTACTGTTGCGTCTAAGGCCACCATGTACCTAGCAAAGTTGAATACCAAATCTCTAGTAATAAGATTATGGCTTGCTCCACTATCAACCAAGAGTAGAATCAGATATCCTGCCAAAGTCCCTTCCAATTTGTTAGAACATAATGCACAATAATCAAGAGCTTGGCATCGTTGTAAGGGACCCTAAATATAAGGTTGGGTTCCTCACCATCTTGTATTTCCAATCACAGGTGTATATCTCGACAGATATGGGTAGCCCCTAATTGCTTCCACACTTAAAACAAAGTCCCTTGCTATGTCAATCCATCATCTCATTGTAAGATGATTGTATTTGCCTCCATGACAAGGGGAAAGCCCAAAATAGGTAGATCCAACTTTGGGCCCTTGAGTATTTGGCCCATTTGAGCTGCCAACAGATTGGACTGACCTGGATTGGATGTGTGTACAGGTGGGGGTAGTATATAACGATGGGGTAGAATGACAAACTAAGTAGAAATGCACTAACCAGATGTACTAAAAAGAGGCCTGATTATTGAGCTTTCGTTCTAACTAGTGAGCCACCAAAATTAATATGCGTAAGGGTTAGGCACATGTTGACCTTCATGAGCCAGCTAGTGGGGTCATGACCCTATGAAGGAAGGGAATTCAATGCACTTAGACGATGGTCATCAATAATTGAGTTATGAGAAAAAGTATTGGTATCCTATAGAAGAATACTCAAGGGAACGATGAAAACTTTCATACATCTCAGCACAGATCAACCACCCATTTTGAGAGGTAACCAATGCCAGTTACTACGTCTCGCATTTGGGTGCAGTAGTCCTTGAAAAGCTGCTCATGGGATTTCAGTTACAGAGATCTTAGATTCAAGGTATTGAGGTGTGTTGTCATCCTCGTGTGCATGTGGGATCACGAGAATTCTCAGTGAAAGCACCAATAATAGGTCTCAGTTTTAAATGAATTAAAAATAATAGTAACAAGCACAAATTCGGGAGAGAAATGCTGAAAAATGTGAGGCAAGCCCCCCCAAGTTAGAGCATGATACTCTAGACTCCCACATAAATATCTCCTCCTTCTTAAAAGGAACTCCTGTATACATTCTCTTTCCTGTAACTAAGTCGATTCCCTCACCAGTAGTGTTCTGTGCGTTTCCGTTTTTGCCCTACGAGAATACACCTTAAAAGGCTTTCCATGATGGGCTTGACCTCATCATGTTCCGACTCTTGAAAGGAAGGAACATCAAATTTGGATGCAAATGATTTATTTGCCTTCAATGAGCTTTGCTATACCTTGGCAAATGTGAGACCCATGACTGACACTTGAGCATCTAGAGTTGGGTGTAAAGTCAATGCTTGATCTAGTACTGTTTTGATTCTTTCCTTTTGAATGCGTAATATTCTGGGAAACAGTAATATTCAATTTACCTTTATGCAGGGTCAAAAGTCTCTTGCGTTGGATACAGCTATTGGCATGTGGCAATTATTATTTGCTGAGAAGCAGTGGCCACTGGTTGATCATTGGTGCCAGTTCTTGCAGGTAACATAGTTATTATTCCATACACATTTTTAACTTTCTTGAGTATGTTGGAAGCTTTCTTTTAGGATGGCTTTCTGTGGTGGATCAGATATCTGCTAATACTTAATCATTTTACTTCAATCGAAAATTTTGATACTACTTAGGCTCGGCATAACAAAGCAATATCTAGGGACACATGGTCTCAGCTTTTGGAGTTTGCAAAGGTAAACTACTAGACTATTATACCTTAGAATAAGTTTGGTATATGATGCCCTCTTAATGTGGATGTACACTTCCTATCTTGATATTGATTTATCGTTGCATGAATATATCAACTCATGCTTTCTATTTATGTACTGTTGGTCATGCTTGCCTGAGCCAGACTAATTATCTAGAATGATAAAAAAGGAAATTTGGTTGTGTCTTTTAGATTTTTTTTCTCATTGTCTGTGTGTGATCACCCGCATGGTGTTATTATAGTAATCAAGCTACTTTACCTTGAATCATTAAGTTCTTCCTTCTAGTGTGTCTGCTGGGGTTTATTCTAGGGTTATAGCCTTTTTTAATTTGTTTTGGTAATAAAGTGGGAATGTGGGGCAAACAGGAAGAAAACTGGAATATGAAATATTCCGTGTGAATATTATTAGAGTTAAACTCTCTTAAGTGGCAAAACGAAAAATTCTCATTATACTTCTTCAAACGAAACCCTGATTTTATTGCATTTTATATCAATTGTTCCTGTAGTAATATCCACATGAAAAAGTCTGCGATGTTAAAATTTTATCTTTCTAGCGTTGATTCTTGGTTTTACTGCAAGTTTTTGAAAAAACAGAAAGATATTGAATGTCAAATGTTAGTTTTTTCTAAGTATCTGATAAGTTTTATCTGGGGAATATGTTTTCTTTAGTACCTGGTCGGCTGAATATGCGGAAATATGTTTCCAATTGTATTACAAATGCTTCTTCCTTCTACTCACGACCCTAAAAGAGTAGCCAGGATATAAATGACCTCCAATGAGTTTGGTTTTTAGTTCTGACCAATTAGTATTATTATAGTCCATTTGAGTTGTAAAACTCTTATCTTCATTTTTCATGGTCGCCCACCTCTTCATTTAGAGGAACTCTTTTTTGCTCGTACTGTTGTTGGAAGTGACAATGCTGGTGCTTTCATTCATAGTAAGTTGTTCAGCTTTATGAAGTAACGTAAAATCCACTAATATTTGTCACGTTCTTTGCAGACTGTTGGTTCAAATTTATCTGATTATGATGCTGAAGGTGCCTGGCCATATCTTATTGATGAATTTGTGGAATATCTGAACGAGAATGGCGTCATCCAAAATGGTCTCATCAATGATTCTGTTCTAAAACGATGATGCATTCAGATTTCAGTAAATCGCTGTTTAAGAGAATTTGATTGGTCTCTTGTGATGAGTTGTGCTATTGTGATTAAAACTCCTCTTTGTTATTAAGTGGGATTGGTCTATAATTCAAAGAGGACATGGCTGCTAGAGCAAACTCATTCTTGCTAACAAGTAGTAGCATCGTTTGAGATTTTGTTGATATGGCATATGCATTTCCTTGGGAGTATTGTGGAATTAGTAATGGGAGCCTACTGATTCCACGGTGTTATAGTTTCTGGTCTCTCTTTATTTAATAATTAATTCTTGTACGATGTCTTTTTATATAAGAGACTTATGTGATTGTGATTGGCTATCCTTGTTTCTGATCAACTTTCATCTTGTAAAATATGTGGCACCAAGATATTAAAACATTCATGAAATAGAGAAAGGGGAAAAGATAACTATTGTGTGGCTCGTTTTCCTTTGAAGTATTTAGCAACAGTTCCTTGCATAATTGGTTTTATAAGCTCTTATGATATGTTTGATCTTTATTTGTTATTTAAAACTGTTCGAGATATGACACAAGTACAATATATTTGAGGGGTAATGCGAAAGTATAATGTACTAAGGGAGGTAACTCTTCCCTTACAGTGTAGGTTTATCAAAGTTTATCTTATCAATTGTTGTTTGGACTATTTGTGGATATGTATTTGAGATGTTTTGCTTTTACATAGGTCTTGAAGTGTTGTTAGATTAGTCCAGCATCTATTCCTATTAAAAGAAGTTTCGTCATTATCACTAATAGGCTAAATTGTTAGATGACTAAAATATAATGTATCATGGGAGTATTTTAAAAATTGGTTTTGCAAAATTGAGTTATGATTAAACTTGTATTTGAAAATGATATGAAACTTGTCCTAATCCATTAGAATGGTTATTTATCATGTTATTTATGCACCTATATTTAGAGCAATAGACATGAATTTGTTTTTTTAAAAAATTCTAAGAGTCTGATTAATTAGAGGTTATATATTTATATATATATATATATATATATATATATATATATATATATATATATAAAATAAATTTATTTATATATAATATTATTTATTATTTTTTATAAAAAAAAATTAAATATTATAAAATTTTTTAT
>Ga0099824_1003474_pt1 | contig 22997 bp, 5 predicted proteins | sample SiratrowhiteBW_FD_76837 | JGI IMG/M metagenome (GOLD analysis project Ga0099824, IMG submission 76837) | Root nodule microbial communities of legume samples collected from California, USA - Siratro white BW | ecosystem: Host-associated > Plants > Roots > Nodule | place: USA: California... | reverse complement strand
TGTTTTTTAATTTAACTTATGTTTATTTTCATTTTATGGTAGTTGTTGTTTTTTTTGTTTTATTTTTTTTATTTTTTTTTTTTTTTTCAAGTTGTCACTCTAACTTTTTAACCTCAAGTAAATAAAAGCTTTTAAGACATGCTACAAAATATGGATGTTATTGTAAATAAATGTGTTTCTATCAAAGTATCAATACAATCAACTTAACTTGTTGCCTCCCATTATTTAGGATGACTAATATTTACTCACTTTTGTTGTAAAATGATTTTCCTGTACCATTTTGGTTTAAAGAATATGAACCTAGGCAGCAGACATAGTGGCAGAATAAACACCAAGGTGCAAATAGCAGCATTCTGACAATGACATATTTTACTTCTCAGATCTCCCTACAAATATGTTGTCATGAACTAACTGTTATGAAAGCCTAAGTTGTTTGGTGAAGATGCGAGAATGGTTTATCTAAGCCCCTCTCGCACAAGAGCCTTTTGGGCTCAGTTGCAAATAAGGCAAACACACCCAACTTGTGTTGAAAAACAATTATATAGAATGGGAGCCGTATCAAAGTCTAGACCACTTGGCCATAGAGCTTCCATACAATGTCATGGACCAATTAACCTAAAAGCTTAAGCTATTAGGTTAAAAAACATGGATGGTTTATTGATTGTGTAAGTGTCATTCAAATTCATTCGGTCTAGCATACAATAGTTTAGGAAATCAGGAAAGAGATGAGGCTTGGTTATAGCAGGTCTCGACACATTAGAGGTGTGATACCTTTGTTTGTGGTGCACTTTTAAATGCTAAATTGAATTTAATTCCACTTGTTATCTTAAGTCTCAGGAAGAAAAAAAAAGAGGTAGAAGTTATCATTTATTTTACAACATTGGAATTTTCTTTAATATCTTGTAATGAAATTTAAACTTAGACTTCGTTTGGATTTTCTATTCTATTTGTTGAGATGAGAGATATGAGAAGGCATACGATGAATTCAGTGTGTTTAGACCATATCGGAGCTATTCAATTTATAGGGGAGAAAACATAATTACATAATATTCAATTACCCTATTTTTGGCTGATAATAAAAATATAGAATCAATCTAATTCATCCTATTATCAACAGTTAGTATATCTATAGGATTCTAACATATTTGCAAGATTCTAACACTTCCCCTCAAGCTAAAACATGTAGGTCATATGCATCAAGCTTGTTACATAACTAGATGATCTAAGGACCCCTTAGTGACTTAGCGAATGTATTTGCTAGTTGGTCTTGGGAGTTGACAAAGTTAGTAGATATTTGCTTGGACAAGACTTTCCTTTTGACAAAATGGAAAATCAACTTTAATATGTTTTGTCTTTCAAATCGTATTTTTAACACTCCCCTCAAGTTGGAGTATATGTATTGTATAAGTCAAGCTTGTTAGAGATGTCATCGAAGATCCCTTGAGAAACTTGATGAACATGTCACTTGGTTGCTAGAGCTGACAAAGTAAATAATGAGACAGCAAGATTCATTAACTTGGTGAAGGTCTGTGAAGATGTGTTGCGGAGCTGCTGGTACATGGCCGCAGTTGGCCGTGTCAGGCATATAGTGGTTGCCAAGAAAGGACAGCTCTAATCGTAGGGTTGAGTTAGAAGTCAGAGCACGCAGTGGTTTCCAGAGAGCAAAGTGGTTAGAAGGCACTACAACCATTGGAGAGTAAAAATCAAATATTCAAAGAATGCGGCGGCTGCCTGCCTAGGAGAAAAGAAAATGCTAGACGAAAGGATGTGGCAACTGCTGAGCAGACATGCTCGGAGGATGCAGCGGCTAGCTTGGTCATCACACAAGGTGGTGCTAGTGGTGGCTGTCTCCAATCGAGAAAAAAAAGCTCATTAGAAAGTTGCCAGCAATGAATAGTGGAACACAACAAAAAAAGAACAAAAAACAGAAAATGTACATGATTAGTGGTTGTAGTGGGCCCACACGAAAAGCATGAATTAGGGTTTCCTTCTCAATGGCTCTAATGCCATATTAGAAAGTAGATTTTAAGTTTAATCCAACCTTGCAAAATCGACTTATAAGATCAAGTTTACTTCCATTTATATACTCTAGTTTAGATGTATCATCAAGCAATGTAGGAACTCCGATACATTCCTTCATGTCAAGGATTGGACATGCCAAGCATGAGATTAAATATTTGTGAGTAATGTGATAGTGAATGGTACAATAAGCCTACAATACCTTACAAAGACTTCATTTTTACCATATTTCTAAGATGTGAGATTTCTAACACACTCCCTTATAGTGTAGATGGATAATTCGATAGCAGGTAGTACAAGGTAGTACAATAGGTCCAGTAAACTTCATTAGAATAGACTCTAATACCAATTAGTGGAGAGAAACTAATAAATATTGAATTTTGTGTTTAGAGCACAACGGGGCCATTCAATTTATAGGGAAGAAAACGTAGTTACTGAATATTCATTTATCCTATTTTAGGCTGATAATATAAATATAGAATCAATCTAATTGATCTTAGTATCAACAGTGTTATTATATCTATAAGATTGTAACACTGTTTAAACTTTTTACCTACTGCGTCTGTTAATTCACAAATTGTTTTCTATTCCATAAAAAGACTGTAATACACTTGGTCAGTGTCTCTTATTCATAAAGCAATTAAGTAGGAACTATTCTAAGGCAGCTTTATCTAAATGCTCATGAGACAAAAGATAGTGTAGAGTAATAGAATTAGTAATTACACATTAATGAAATATTTCAAAATACATAATTAAATCAGTTGTACTACTGAAGACATTTTACCTGTACACCCTAACATTTTTTGATAAAAACAAAATGCAGAAGTGTACAGAACGACAATTTCCCCCAGCTGATGTCGCTCAGGTACTAGATTCTGCTGTCACCAGTTTGCAGCCTTTATGTTCAAAGAACCTTCCAATATACGGTGAGATACAGAAATGCATGGGTATCATAAGAAATCAGATATTGGCACTCATACCTACATAGCTCGGACGCGTTCCTTTGTTGTTTGTAAATTTGCAATACTCGGGGTATATCGGTGGTTTAACTGTTGCTGACTTGATCTCTGTGGAGGCTCGTGTGACATACCGGGGCCCTGATATTTCGTATTAACATTTGAAGGAGGGAAACTATTTATGAACTGTTAATAATATTGTAGCTGGAAGAAAAGGGAAGAGTATGCATCTTATTCTCTTTTCAGATGTACATATTTTTAAAGATCAAATTATAGTGAGGGACTAGCATATAGCATGTCTTATTCAGAACCAGTAATGTGTATTATGTCATCATGTAAACGCCATAAGCTTTGTGCATGCTATGGCCAAATGTGAACAACTTGGTGTATATTCCTACACTGTAATTGTAATCTTAATATTTTCTTTTTTCACCCTCTTGATGCTTTTAACATCTGGAATCCAGATTGATGTTCAAGTACAAGATATGGATTGGAACGTTGTAGGTGTAGCTACAATAAATCTACCTCTGTTTGGGTTGGCGTCATTTTTAACATTTTTAACATTCTTTTTAATTGCGACTGATTATTGGACTTTCCGTGTAACATTCGAGTTATAGCAACATGCGCATTACCTTCGCTCTTCGGTGAGTTTCGAAATATCATTCCGAGTTTCAGTCCTTTGAACTGAATTCAGTTAAAAAAATCGAATTCAAGTTAAGGCTGTTTTGACAAGTTTTGTATTTATTCTAATGGATTAATATAATAAAAGACGCAAAGATACATAAATTTTTTTTTTTTCACAGACAATAGAACTGATTCCATAACACTTTCACGCAACTTTTATCGTATTCCCAAACTCCAATATTTTAAGGTGGGCATCATCTACTGTGACTTGATGTTTTTCTTACATTTCGACTTTGGAAATACTTTTCTGCTCGACGCATTGTTATATTTAATTTTTTCATCCATTACCATCCCTCATTCCCCCTTTCCTCTATTGAAAAAAAGAAAAACCACTTTTCGTTTATGTCCTCGGGTGGGGGATGAGAGTTAAAAACATAATATACTTGCCCATAACTCCTCCACAAAGGTTAGTTAACAAATGCTATTCCTCGAACCAAGCTAGTCAACAAAAAATAGTATTTCGAATTTTGGTCCTCCCATAAATTTTCCCCCTTCACAATATATGAAACGATTACAAACATTGTGCAGTCTCCTTTGCTGTATCCATGTGAGGAGAACAACATATTTTAACATAATATGACTGGGGGGTGATGAATAAATTTGGGGCAATCAGGCTAAAATTTACAGGCCTCTTTCTCTAGCCTAAAATCTTAAAACCAGGCAATGAAGCAAGAGGCCAAACCAATTGTATTTCAATGAAATAAAGATGAAATCACCGTGTAAAAGCTCTGGACTCTCTTCTTAGTGGCTGTGGCTGGGCCGATGATGGTTGCCTGACTATATGCATAAGTGTCATGGCCACCACACTAACTGTCAAACTTGTTTGGTCACCAACAATTCAAACTAACCAAGGAAGAACTTGAATATGTCACTCAGTGATATGATCCCTTCTACCCGCTTGCTCCCAGCTTCCACAATCACAAGCCGCCTCACACCTGAATCCAGTACACCACTCTTCAAATTAGACTAAAAATGAAAACAGAAAGCGTCTTTCATCTCAAAAAAAGGGAAAAGAAACGGACCTGGATGTGACAAACGTTCCATCACTTTATGCAGAGTATCAGTTCGCAAACACATCTGACATCTTTGACTTCTGGGATCGAAAGAACTGTAAAAATCCTGCCCCAATTGCAATGCCTGGAAAAATGGACCAACTTAGGTACTATTTGATAAACAGTAAGATGCAAGCTTTCTCCTTTATTCTTCAACTAATTTAACAATTAACATCCACCAAAATTATAAAAGGAAATACTGGAACAAAAGATAAACGACTTCAATTTTCATCCCTAAAATCTGACAATGTAAAGGAATCTAAACAAGGGGAAGAAACCAAGCGACTTTCAGGAAGCATAGATAGCATACAGATAAATAGCAAAATCCGTAACTGGCATTACCAACGAATTAAGTGGTTTCATTACAAATTACATAGAAGGGTCCGTTTTCCCCATTTAAAAGAAGTATAACGGCAATCGTGTTTCATGGTACTATAGATCACCTAGTTATTAAGGACAATATTGATTATTATATTAAAATCAACATTTTTCTTGACAGCTTCTGCTAAAAATATTTAAGAATAGGTGTGGGCTAATGGTGAAGGTGGGTTTACATCAGAATTGTCAGAAATCGAGCATAGAAAATTAGAAATTGAATTGAACGGCACACTCAACACAAGTTACATCATCCAACTTCTCCAAAAATTGAGCTGCCTAAGTTGATTTTAGCTCATGGGAGATATTCAGTTTAATGTATTTTCTTCCTTATAAGTGTTTATGGAGAAGTCCTAACAAAACAACAAGTTCCTTCATCATTTTTCTCCTTTACTAATTTATCCTCATTTTTCTTATCTACATATCAGATATTTTTGGGAAGTCCATTATATCTGACCACCAAAATGCTACAAGCAGACTAATAAAATTTGGCCTGGACTGTTATTGCCGGTGTTTGTAATTCATCTGCCTAATTCTTGATGACATGTCCGAACAAATGGATAATTACCAACATTCAAAGGATAAGTTCATTTGGAGTTCACACAAGATTCGGTAGAAAAATAAACGTCGGGGGAAGTAACTCTTTATTGGTAAAGTGCATGCCTATTTACATTATGTACACATTAATTCATTGATGCATATTAACTTTCAATACCAGACAGAAGGATGTCTCACCCCTGCATCAATAGCGACACTAATACTATCATTATTTTGAATGAAAGCAATCTAGTTCCATGTCAGACTTTACCAATTAGCATCACATCAAGATCTAGACCTCTTTAACAGCCAATAATCAAGCAAAAGAAACAAGTGATCAAATATCCATTTTGAGATGAGAAATGTTTAAAAAATGAAGGACGTTACACAACTTCAAAAGGAGGGGAAAACACAAATAAAGTATCGGATACTCTTTGTAGTGCTGCCTAATTTTTTTATCTTTGCAAACTAAATTTAGAGACGAAAAACACTGATTTAACAAAATTCTTAACAGCATCCTCATGCAACCAGTGTCATACAGTCGGTAAAACTACCTAACCAAAAAAGACGAACTGTTGATATGTTTATTCTTTTATATTCATTAATTGTCAACAGAAGTTTATGAGGAAAAAAACTTACCTGGTGAACAGTCATTTCATCAAGATTAATGTGTGTATAAGTTCTGTCCTTTGCCAAAGCTGTTATATCACTGTAAAAACAAGGAGGGGAAGAAAAGTTAAAACTGGACAAGTGCCTCTAAACATTGAACTGGTAGGACAATTTAATGATTGGACCCTAGATTGATTCTGAGTATCTCAAACAAGGCATCAATAATAATGATAAAACAACTAACCTTCGACAATATATATCCAGTAATGAGTCACTATCATCAACTATTGGTATTGAACTTACTTGAGCTACAAAACAAAGAACAAGATGTTACGTAAGCATAAGCAAACACCTCTTTAAGAATTCATTTCTTTAAATCATAAAATGGATCATCCTTACTTTTGATTTAGTCTAAACATTCATCTTTTATTGTTTGTTTAATTACACACAAAAGCAACCCTTCTTCTCAAAGTGGAGAGAATACCCTCTACCATCAGCTCAATGCCTCAAAAATATAATAGGATACCAATTTCTTTATTCTTTTGGTTGACACCTTTTGTACAATATGTTCAAACTTAGACAAAGAAATCACACCTTGAACTAATAAGTTTAGGGCTGAAGTAAGCGAAGCATTTGGTCTCAACATTGCTAGAGGCTGGCAATTTGACTCCCCAATTTTGGGCACCCACGTGCCCACAGGAATTGCACAGATTGGAAGTTGAAGTATGGGCAATGAACTAGAACAATTCCTAAAATACCTGCAAATGCCTGATAAACCAATTTGGTAAGAACCAATCACATCTTAACAAACATATAAAGAAAGTTCGGGAAAAAACTTACATTTAAGGATTCCTGAAAGTGAAGCAAGATGTAGTAGCTGGGGAAATGAGCCATCTTCAGAAGATGAATGGATAATAGGAACTGTTGAAATTCCATGTTGCAGAATCTTAAGAGCAATCTCTTTCAGATTATCATATGGCCCTGCCTGCATAAATGAAAACAATCAATGTATAACGGTCAGAATGACTTTCCTAAACAGATTCGAATTAAGCACAGAACATAAACAGGGTTATTATTGGGCAAAGGTTGCAAAGAACTCAAGGAACAGCGTCATCAAATCCAAGTTCCAAGAAAAAAGAAAAAATAGCTAACTGCATAGTTGGAGCAAAGGATAGGTACTCGATTAAAGCATAAAATGATATATACAGACCATTATCTCTTGATTGATAAAACATTTACACAAACCAGAGAAGAGATGGGTGAATAAAGATTGCAAAAATGTCTACAAAATTGAAATTCAAAGATCCATTGGCTTATAATTTTGGAAACAAATTAGCAATCTCCCTATAAAATAACTAAATGAATAAACAAAAGGTAAGAGCAAGTAATAAAAGCAAAGAAGTCTGTCCTCAAATTTGCTAGATATGGAAAATACCATAACTAAGTAGACATGATTCTTCTCAGTCTGAAACAATAAAATGTGAAAGCAGGATGCATTAAATACTTGACCATTTGAGGTTCCAACATGTTACTCAATGCCAATAACTACTCATCAGGTTCACGGCATCATCTACACTGATCTTTCACTTTAGACAAGACTACTTGCATTTTCATAAGCATGTGTTCCCAAACATCTTATTGTAAAAATTATCAAAAGAAATTTATTTACATAAAAGTCAAATTATTTAAAATAGCTATAACAGACATTCATTTTGTGTGTAAACACCCAACAATGACAATAACAATGTTCTGCAATTAATCATGTCTATAGATAAATCATTGACCCCTAATTCCTTCCTGAAAGTTGCAGAAACATCACCAAGGTTTCTATATTAAGCTTCAATTTGAACTATTGACAGAAAATCAGAATTAGTTATAACTTCTATTGTGCTCTCAGAAATAGTTCATATAATATCCCATTCAAATGTTTGTTTAAAAACTAAAAATGGTAGGTTATGTTATGCATACATTTTAAGAAAAATAGAATGGACTGGTATTGAAGGGTTATAAGAGTGTATACGAAATCAATAATTAGATGAATCAATATTTCTGAATATTGAACTCTATATTCCCTCTCCATTCTGCGCTTCTCTCATTTCCATATTTTCCCTTTGACATACATGCTTTTCCACATTCCACTGGATATAGCAAAGATCTATTTCACTAAAAAAAATATATATGTATAGATTGACATGAAATCCTGCATAAGCTTCAACTGGATATTCATAAACAGATCTCTCTTGAGTCTTTTTTTCAGCCCTTCCTTTTCTATTGCTGCAGACTCTATTCTACATCTAACCAGTTGGAACTGTATATACTCCCATTTTAAACAAATTACTCATACCTGGACCCATACCTCCGTGGATAACAACTTCAATATGCATACTCTTACTGCTACTTCATTTGCTTTAAAAACTAATAAACTTGAATGCTATTATAAACTAACATTAATGACGAAAAACCAATAAAAAAGAGCATCTATATACATTAAAATATGCAATTTAAATGAAGAAACAATTGGAAGATGATCTATTTCCAAATTAGAAAGAATTGTACATAAAATTCTTTAAATTAATTAAAAAATATTTGAAACTCTCAAATTCTATTTACAAAATGCAATAAACATATCATGCTGCTGGTGTGAATATGGTTACGTAGAATAGTATCCACACCTATACCCATACCCACAATTGTTTTATGGGTAAATACCTGCGAAGGTCATTTTTATGGGTACCCATAAGTTTAATCTAATTATTATTCCTATAGACCATAGCTAGAAGTTATTAAAACATAAAGAATCATTTCCAAGTATATAAAGCACAACAACAAGCATCATCATATATACACTTTACAAAAAAATAATTAGAATTAGACAATAAAAACATTCAATTATCTATGCCAGGAAAAGCCAACATAAAACGCTTACACGGATAAAACCTTGTGTATACGCTGCCCATTTTCCTTCTTTCCAAGCCGATATGGTATGTGTTTCAAGCTCCTCTTCTGTCAGATTGGACCCATGATTTCCAAGCTGAGAAAAGGATAAGTTTTAGCAAGCATTACCAAATATTGAAGACAGATGAAGTACAGTTCCCTAAATTTCTATTTTTCTGGGACAAATAAGATAAGAAATAAAAATAAAATACTACTTCAAAGGTACAATTGAAAATTGGAGATTCAATAATAAATTATTACATACAAATAAAAGGAAATATAGTGACAGAAATGTGCATTTTATCACCATCACGAAACCAAATTTGAATACTTTGTTTTCTGTTATGACATTGCTCCCTTCGTTATTTAAAATGTGAATGATCTGCGGAAGATTTAAATTACTTACATCATGTGTTACTACTCTCTTAGTCAAAATTATTTTGATACTGTTATAACTTTTATAATTTAAAATTGTAATTTAATTCAACACACTCTTAAAAGAATTTGGTTTCAAAAATTCAGCACATATCAAAATTATATATTTATAGCGATAATTAATTAACTAAAATAGTATAATTTGTTTTTTAAATATTTTTATAATTTGAAATATATAAAAATTCAAAAAATATATTAAAATTTATTTTAAAAAATTATATACAATTTTGTCAAAAGGGTAAGTTGTCAGTTAAATATAATTTAGAGTCATTTTAGTCCGTCTCAAAGACTCAAACACAACATAGAATAGTACTAATCCTATCCTTTTTCATCTGGTTTTGTTTTCCAGTTCATATCCTATCCTGCTTTAATCAAGCTCCCTTGTCCTATTCCTATCTTTTTTCACCCCATCATGTCCACCAAATGGACCGTGTTAAAAGGTTTCTTCAAGGAATTTGAGCAATACAAAGGTTAGAAATTCTAAGACAGAGCAAATTCAAATTTTGAAGTTGCTTCTTAAAAACTAGAAAATAAATGATATAGTAACTCCTCCGTATTGTTTCAGCAAATAAAATGCATTATCTATTGATCATTTACTTATTCATTGTCAATTGCTCGTATATTATTCAGATTTTTCTGCTTTTTTTTTTGTAATTTTCTCTTCCCATTTATTTGATGGAGCTGGCTATGGGGCAAGGCTGGAGATACAGTTCTTGCAAGAAGATGGTTGGACTTAACACACAAGTATACAATTGGACTAAATTAAAGGAATATGAAGTAATGGTCCAACTTTCATTAACAAAATTAACCATAATTCTATAACCAAGCAATAAATATATCCCTTTGGTTTCCTAATTCACTTTTTCTTTTCTTGATACCAGGTTCTGTAATTTGTCGTACATCTTGTATATATTGATATTAGCCTTTCCAAGTTATTTGAAGTGTTATACAAGCCATGATGACAACAGCTTTGCTTACCAAAAATTTGCCAACAGAATGGGCTAATAGTCTTGTACTTGACATACCTCTCTTAAAATTAAAATAAAATCCAAGGCACTAAGAACTCCAACAAATTGCCCCTTGCAGATGTCCCAAAGAGGAGCCATGGGAATTCCCTGCAAAATTACTCAATTCATAAAGTTGTATAAACAAGCTACTAATCAGCAACAGAAAAAACATACAGTAACACTAAAGATGAATATGCTAGAGCATAAAATGAAAAAAAAGCAAAAAACTCAAACATTGTCAAAGCAAGACGTTTTGAAACAACTCATCAAATTCAAGAAAAGGATTCAAAAGCATGAGTTATTATTTACCAGGGAAAGAAAGGAAGCTACATGCAGTATGCACTGTTCAACCACGTTTTTAGCATAATCACTCAACATATTTGAAAATTCAATACAGGAATTTTAGTCCAAGCAAAAAGATACCTGCTCATGCAGTATGTGAAATGCCTGTTTCACAGGCAGATCAACATCCAAGGTAATAACCTGTGGCCAGATGTCACTGAATTAGTAAATTAAGTAATTCTAGATGGTAAGTCACCAAAATAATGGGTTGATGGTAAAAGTTTCAAACCTTGCCTGACTCAGGAAGTAATTCATATGCTGTGCAAGTAGACAGGAATGAAGAAATGCGCTGACGAGAGGTCTGTACATCAGCATCTGATATTTGTGGCGACAACACATTACTTAGTGTACCATCTGTCAATCGGACCTGAACAATGAAATTTCATAAGCATGAAAACAACAATCTTAATCTATAATCTATAACAATAATAAAGGTAATATGAAGTTTTGGTAAAGACTTTCTTAGACCATATTCACTTCAACTGTTGGCTCTGTAAACTACTACTTCTCTCCCACTTTCACATTTTCTATACTCTCTCTCATTCATCCCACTCCCCAAAGCACCGACTATCCCAAACCTTCTAAGATGTGGACAAACATTTACAAAAATGATATCAAGTTATGTCAGACCTAGACAAATGAGCATTAGAGAATTGAAAGACACTAAAATAATGGGATTTAGGAGTTCTAAAACGAGTTACAATACAATATTCAGATAGATCTCAGTATGAAAACTATTCTGTGAAATTTCAGTACTAAGTACAACTCCACCAGCCAGTATGCCAAGAGAAGCTATGCTCATAACAACAATCACAACTGTCAAAGTATCAGTAATGTTTACCATGCGTCGAAAAGCCTCGTTATCCACATCCATGTTAGATCCAGAAACTATCTCTGGAGTTAAAACAGGTACAAAATTAGGATCAGTAGCCAATAAAACGGTATTAACTATCCCATATTCTCCAGATAAACAAGGTTGATGCTCATCATGCCGCCATTCTCCATCAACATAAAACTTGTACTGCATTCAAATAACTATGTAATAAGTATCTAGCCACCAAGAATAAAGGTCAAACATTTTCTCAAATTGCCTCCTTCTGATCTCACTGACACTTTTTATAAACAAACTTCAATCTGAAAATCGGGCAGTATCTTAAAAAACATTCATTGAGAACATCAAACATCCCAAAAAATCTAAAGATTGTAAACAGATCTTGCATTCAAAACCTCTGGAAATAACGTCACAGAATAACATTTCTCTTATGCTGTCTATGCTTTAAAGTATACAGAGTTCAGTGCGAAATGAACATTTTGCCACCAAAACATAAATTATAAACAAAAGACTACAAAATTTATGAAGTGCACAAAACTTGTTAGTCAGACACTAGAAATGACCTGATGATAACCAGGGGCCAAGCTATGAATAACTTGAAACACAGTTGGGCAGCCTTCCACTGGCGACATTTGTAGAAGTTCAGACCACCTGGAAAGCGACACGAATCCCACGAAAACCAACAAAACAAAATCAGAAGAAAGTGGAGCCCTTTCAAACAAATGGATGATGATTGCAGAAGGATTAAAGTGTAGTAATCTACAAAAGACTCACCGTGTGAAAGAACCACTTAGATACACACTTCTTCCCCCGTATGGCCACACGAACCGCATGGGAATTAGCACAGCCCCTGCCACAGCACCAGCATCCCTCGCAGAATCCATGCTTGGACTGAACATTTTACCTCCAAATTCAGAGTGCTACACTGACAATACCCTCCAAGAACAACACTTCATTGCATCATGCCACCTTGTTCAATTCGTCGAGTGAATGCAGCACCAATTTAATGCACTAAGAAGCCAAAAAAAAGAAAAAAGAGAGAGAAAAGGCAGAATTCATCCCAAATCAAAATCCTGTTGGGAAAATAAAAAGTTCAAATTTTGATGCTTTGTTTCACGAAAAAATGTAAAACAGCCAGTGCCCGTAGCTCACTGCAACAGAACAAAATAGAGATTTGAAGCAGGTACGAAAATCGACACCCCAATTTGCATGCAACAGACCCATTGACTAACAGACACAAAACCCTAACCCTAAATCGAAAGAAACGTACCAAATCGAGCCTCGAACGTCCACGAATTTAAGAATTTCTGGAGAAAAAAAGGCTTAAGGGGAAAAAAAAAAGAAAAAATATAGAAACCCTATTGAAACATAAGAGGAACAGGTTGAGAAAATCGAAGATGGGTGAGCTAGGAAAGAATCCAACCGTGAAAAAAAAAATACCAAAAAAGACGAAACCTTGAAATAGATGCTGAAAATTTATCACTGAAGCCAAAAACAAAAATTGATGTTAATTTAATCCGAAAATAAAGAAAGGAACAGGGTCAATGAATTATGATTTATGAATCTGCTGCTAATCATTGTTAGAGAGGAAAAAGAATTTGTTTTGACAACAATAATAATAATAATAGGAAAATGTCAACATGCATGATTTTAAACATCTAGAGCAATAATTTTTAATAAAAGATGACATGTTAATTAATGTTTTAAAAGCTTAATTATCAGTCAATAAATCATTTAATTTTTTAAAATAAATTAATGAAATGCAAAACTTTTATGTCATCGGTACATCTAAATTAAATTCATGTTTTAGTGGTGTTAAAAAAAAATCGATGAAATATAATAATAATTTAAAATTTGTGTTTAATCTTATTATTATATATACTATTATATAAAGAGATATTATTTTGTAATTACTTTTTTTCTCGTTTTTAATTACATTGATTTATTTTTATTTAATTAAAAGATACAACTATATTATCCTTGTCTAACTCATTAATTTAACTCACGACTAATTAAAGATTATATAAATGTAACTTTCAAAATAGCTATGGTCATTTGGAAGATGACCATAAATTGATTTAATGGTTTTTACATGAAGTACAAAAAAAAAAACATAAAGAATAAATTAAGCAATATGAGATTTGCATTAATGGGTGGAAGAATGGGAAGCATTGTGAATTTGAGATACTCTAATTGGATAAAGATATGTCCTTCTATTCAAATTCAACGGTGATTTTAATCTACGTTTTCAGAATATATACATGTTTATAAGCTTTGTTATTTGTATAAATTAAATATGTATTAAAAAATTATAATCGTTTACGTATCTGTTATTAAAATATATTATTGTTAATAATATAAGTTTGAACTCTCATTCATTTTTCTAAATAAATAATAAAAAAATTATAAATATTATTTATTCTAATTTAAATTTCCTTAAATTGGGGTCTAATTTTCTCTTAGTAAATTTTACATTATAAAATAGGACATACAATAACACACCCACTCCCAATTTTGTTAATTTTTTATTATTATTGTAAATTGTATCATTGAATTGTTTTTTTAACTTTTTTTCGTAACACATTCATATTCTCTTTTCCTTCATTTTAATTATCTTTATATTTCAACTATTTTAAAATTTATATTTTCAACTATTTCAAAATTTTATCATCTCATATAATAACGTAGTCAAAAATTACGTATACTTATCAGATTTTTAAATAAAATAAGTTTTTATTTACTCTGTAGAAACTTTATCATCTTTTTTTTTTTTATGTTTTTGTTATAATTTTGATAGAATTAGTTGAAAAAAAATGATAATTTTAGTTTCATTAACTTCATATTTAAGTTTGATTATGTTTCAATATTTCATTAGAAGTCTCTAAATTTTAAGTGGCTCTCTTGTTTGAGTAGAGATTTTTCTTGAAACAATGATTCATGTAAGTAAAACTATTTATGTTTTTCCATAAGATAGATGATTCGAATGTGAATGTAACATATCACGAGATTTTGGTTTCTAAGCAGAAATTATGTTTTGTTTAAATTTTGTTTGAATGGCGAATTGAAATGAGTGTGTTGGAGATCCCACAATGACTAAAGATTAGGTCTTTTAATAGTTTATAAAGTGGGTGCAAACCTCACCTTACAAGTCAGTTTTGTAAGGTTGAGTCAGGTTTAAAGTCCACTTTTTGATATGGTATAACGTAGCAAGGTTGTTGGGCCTATCGGGTTACTATTTTTCACGCTCGAGTTAAGGAGTCTCGGGATGAAGAGGGTGTATTAGAGATCTCACATCAACTAAAAATGAAGTCTTTCAATAGTTTATAAAGTGAGTGCAAACCTCACCTTACAAACTGATTTTGTATGGTTAAGTTAGATTTAAAGTCCACTTCTTAAAAGAGTAAAAGATGATCTTTGAATAACTTTTTTTGTACTGGTTATTTTGAATTTGTCTTTATTAGATTGATTTTAGAAAATTTCTGAAAATATTTACTTTAAACAAGAGGTGGAAAAATACAATCAAAGAAAACAAATAATAACTTAAAGAATGAAAGAGAATGATTCAATACAAATAGTTATAGAAAATAAACTTTTATTACAGGATTTTTGTTTTTCCAATTAACTTGTTACATATGACAAGAGACTAACTTTATTTATATTACTCAATAAAACATTATATATTCTTAATTAATTTGAATATATTTTTAGATAATTAGACTTCTTATAAACACCACAATAATGTATAGAAATATCTACATATATAATAAAAAAAATCAACTTTTATTTTTAACAAAAACTCAGGGTTGAAAATGAAGATGCATATGTTTTAAGTGACGAATATGTAAGTGAAGAATTATAGAGTAAGACATCTAACTCCAAAAGAAATGACGATGGCAGAAACAAATTTGAAATATTTAAAAAAGAATATATGATTCAATATTCTGATCATCGAAAAATTAAAACAAATATAAATAATAAGATGTAACTTTTTGTGTATTGTAATAAGATTAGTAAAAGTTCAACATACAAGATCGAGACATGCATTCTCAATTATTGATGTATATGTCTATACTAAAATAAGAATATAAAGTATAATTTGGTGGCAAAAGTTGTGCTCAAAAGTTGAAGACTGTTTATAATGTCAAATTAATCCAAATAAAGATGAAGTGATCTAAGCATGTTGTTAAAATTGATATATGTTGTATAAAGGACTAGAAAAATGACCAAAGTGTTATAGATAGGGATACAAGTAAATAATATTCTTTGGTTATAAGTTATGCTCACCAGTTATTATATTTTAATGGAGACAGTACATGCAAAAGGTGAAAAGGTCATAAATATCATTATGATTTTGTTTTGGTAACTTTCTTAATAGATGCGAAACTTCACTCAAGACAATTGAAACTTGTCATAAGTCTGTTGTCATTTTGAAAAATAATTTTGTAACTAATTATTAATATATGTTTATAGTTCAAAATAACAATACATTAATCAATGTTTATTACAAGGTATTGCTTAAGTAACTAATGAATATTGAGTGGGAAAAAGATAATTTATTTATGAAACTCGTATCAAAATTTAATAAAAAAAAAAGTTGGTGGAGGAACACGACTCAAGGATCTTATGACAGAGATAGAGAAGGCTACAGGAGTTTGAAGAAAAAATGTCCAGCTCATAATTGGATTGGTTGACGAAAACGATTAACAACATATTTAAATTAAGTATGCATTTATTATTATGAAAATAATAATATCGTTAATATTATTTAATAGTTTTATTATAATTAGTACATAATTAAATATTTAAATAATATATTTGAAATTTTTAATATTTTGACTTGTACATAAAAAAGGAACAAAAGACAAGAAGATAGACAAAAAAATTTTAAAAACATCATAACACAAGGACAGACAAATTACAAAGTAATACAGGACTGTAAGACTGAACCAAACTTTAAAAACAACTTAAAATAGCTAATTTATATAATAAAATTTATGTAATTAGATGATTTAATGTCATTTTACACATTTATCAATAAATTTATTAAACATTTATAATTTAGTAAATCAGTTTATTAACTCAAAACTTATAAGTTGAAAGTTTATCAGTGAGCAACCAACTTATCAGTTAAAAACTATTTTTTACCAAACACTCTTAAAATAGATCAATTATGACTTTGTTAGTCACATTTAGTTTATCTGCTAAAAGCTCATAGTCACATTTAGTTTATCTGCTAAAAGCTCATAAGTTATTAACTAATCTTGTCAAACAAATTATTAATCTCTCATTTTAAAAAAGTCAAATATTGTCATTACATAAACAAAATTAGTATCACTATCCTCAACAAGAGAACACTTACATTAAAGGAATATAATTGTGATTATTTATAAGTAAAAATATTCTTTAACGACTACTTTTAGTTTGTGTAAGAATATTTGATAGTTGTAAATTTCTTAAAATTTTAATCAGTTGTCAACTTAGTAATGAAAATTAAGATAACTGAAATAATAAAAGATATTTTAAAATAACATAGTTATATTGTTTTTAGATATTAACAATAGAAAAGGGGTACGGTTTTGGCATGTCAATTTTAAGGTATTTTAATCTATGAGTGTGTTGGGACTTGTCTGGCTTATACTACAATATTAAAATTTTAAGTTTAAATTATTATCATACATGTTTTTTAAAATTTTAGTGATCTGAAAAAGAAAATCAAAATATACGCTTGGTGTTACTTAATTTTATAAATTTAATTTCTCTAATAATAAAAAAAGTTAAACTAAATTATTAATATATTGTATTATTTTAACTAAATCTATCTATTTACATAAATTTTATAAAAAAAATCATTTATTTATTTTATATTTTTATTTTCTTTTGTCAAACCAATGATGGCGGGATAAGTTGAGATTTTTAGTTAGTTTTGAGAAACTGTGAGTCTTCTTTAACATAGAAGGCTAAAGTTTGACTCCAAATAAAGTGAAGTGATTCGTTTTAGACTTCTTTTAATTATATATATATATATAATATAATATGGTAATGTATAATGTAATTTTGAATACGGTAATATATATTTTTTATAATGTGTTAATAGTTATTATTCTAGTTAACGAAGTTTTTTTATCGTTTTTAGTTAATTAAAATATAAATCATTTTTTACTACTTTAATATTTTGTATTTATATTTTTTTTATTGTCGTATCTCAATACAAAATTTTAATGAAACTTTGTTTTAATCAATAATTCAATATTAAATATTAACACTTTAACAAAAATGTTTATATTCGAGCAAGAGTGTCACGAGTTTTATTGTTCTGGTATCTAATAATTGAACTTAACTTTTAAAAATTGCATTATCACCCAATCCATAGTAGATGCATATTATTTAACTTTCACGTTATTAGTAGACTACTTTCTGCATCCCTAGGATTTTATTTTGAACCTAAAATTTATCTCTGACCCATATGAGACAGTTATAAATAATTTTATTATATTTTTACATAAACCATTATTTACATATAAAAATTATATAGTTGTAAGATGAATTATATACTTGTAGTCTTTTTAAAATAACATTTTATAAATTAAAAATTAATCATCACTATAAAAATTGTGATATGTGTATGTGTTCTTATGCGTAAGTACACCACGAGAAAAAAAAAAGAAAAATATATATATATATATATATATAATAAATAAAAGGATAAAATTATGTATCTGAAATAAGTATTATATATAAATTTAAATCTATATATAACATTAAGGTTAATATGTAAAAAAATTTATATATACATTCGTATCTCTGTGTAAAATCTATATTATGTGTAAATTTTTTCATACAAATACAATATTATATACAAATTTTTATATAAAAATTTGCATCCAAAATTTTATATAGAGGTTTACATCCAAATTCTTGCATATAAATTTTATATAAAGATTTCAAATCTTATATAATACTAATATTATTATAATTATTTACATCATTATTATTATAATTAATAATAATGTTATTATTAGTATTGTTAATCATAAAACTAATAATAATCACAATATATCCATCAAGTTGATCGGATCTAATCGTAATTTTTATATATAATACTTAGATTAACTAATTTATTGAAAAAAAAATACTACCTGATATTTATATAGACTCAAAATGTATTTAACTTAAGTATATTATATTTTTTATTTTAAATTTAAAGAATATAAAAACGAGTAATGAGTATTTTTATATTACTTATAGTTTTTATATATTACAAATATAATTCTAAACATATAAAATGTTTTATTATCTTTATATTTATAGATAAAATCTTCATTTATTATGTATTAGGGAGAAATTATGTTTATAATAATTAGTTATAATATTAAAATAATAAATAGATAACAAATCATGAGTAAGTGTGAAAAAATAATTATTTTCAATACATGTATAATGTTTCATTTATTCATTTTTCTTTAAACACTGCCTACCAAACTTTAATCGTAAAAAATATATATTATTTATTCTCACAAAAGTAATAATGACCTACTAACATGAGTGAATAACGTGTTTAACAATCATTTGTAAAATCAATTTGATTTGATATTATAATATTATTAACAATTTAGTTAAAATTGATGGTTAAAATTTTGAATGTTATTTTAACACTAATTAAGCTTTTGAACACTTTTAAGGTGAACACGATTTTATATCGTATAAGGTGGTTTTGACAAGTTGTGTGACAATTGTATATAATTAGAAAACAATAATATTCACCACGAAGTTAGGCATGTAAATGTAATTTTCAATAATGATTGGTTGTACTTTAACTAATATGCAAAGGTTAAACAATAATTCATGATTCTTTTGTATTTGGTATCAAACATATTTATGTGTTACTTTACGTAGTTATTATTTTGACTTTTATTATCTTTTCATTTCTTTTTAATATCTGTTTCATGTGTTTATTGGAATAGTATGAGATGAGATTTAATTTTTGCTACACTAAGATAAAAAATAAAAAATGAATAAGATAAAAAATATATAAAGATAAATGACTACAATTTATTATGTTAAAGACAATACATTAGTCTCTTAAACAAAATTATCATATTTTTATTAAAATTAAATAAACTTTTATTAAAATCGTTAATTTGTTTTGAATAAATACAATTATATTAAAAATATTCATCGATAAACATGTCATATTATAATAAAATAGTTATATAAAATAAAATTTAATAATGTTTAATAGATTACACTAATATAAAAAATACTCACACTTAAATTAAAATATTATAAATTATAATAAATTGGAAATATTAGGTTAAATAAAAGTTATCTTTTTGAGAGAAAAACGAGAAAAGACTTTAATACTGTGAATAGATGAAATTAATAATAATAATAATAATGTTTAGTAGAGAATAAGCTCTTTTGTTAATGTGCTTACACGTGCCTTTAAAGCTAATAAATAGTGGTTGTACTTTGGTTTTATATCCTTTAAAGCTAATAAATATTAAATTGACACAATTAAAAAAGCACGTGCGTTTCAGGTAGTCAACTTCCTATAGTGCGGGTGACTGTGATCCACGAGATGAACAATTTAAGTTCACGCGCCACACTCGCACGTGTCATTTTTTTTAATTTATATGATATTATTTATAGTATATTAATAAATGAAAAAAATAACATAATCAATATATTTGACTGTTAGACATCAAATTTTAAATAATTTTATTTTCGTATAATAAATAATATTCTGAACAGAGACTTTTAAAGCATTTTCAAATATCGAAAACTAGAATCAAAATTTAATTCTTTTACAAATATTGCAAACTTTCTCACCTCTACTCGATTAATTATTTCCTTATCTTATTTTATTGAATTCTAAAAGCTTTCTGTATTATTCATATGTTCATAAGTTTTAAAAAACTTTTTTTACACGCGCTACGTAAGTTCAACCATATTTAATCATAATAAAATGAATAACAGTTTAGAGAAATTTGTAATTATGCTATTATAATTACAATCAATTAAAAGTTGAAAATATACTTCTTTGTCGAAATAAATTTATAAAATGTTATAATTTGAAACACATTACAATTTAAGGTATAAAACTTTATAAAAGTAATGTTGTTTAAGTTTTCCCTCCTCAATTAACCATTAATGTGACATCCAGAATTTAATTCGTCTGACATCAAGTATTTATGTTTTCTCATAATATATGCATATAATGATATACAAATAATTATGAGTGATTACTATTCTATGTCCTATATGCAAATTTGAACTTTTAAAGTTATTATAAATTAACTATTGTAAAGTTTATTTGAATAAATAGAATAGTACAATTGTTTCAATATCAATCAGTATAATTTGTGCAACGTAAAAACTTGAATAAATTCAGTATCACTTTATTGAGTATATGGAATGAATCAAATAATGTAATAATAATTTAAAATTATGTATTATTGTTTTCTTTATTGGTCTCTGTTAGTCTCAATCCCTTGACCAACACTGATATTAACTCTATTGTTGCATTTATTTATCTATAAAGTAATTAAAAAGAGCAATGATGTGATAAGTGTTATTTGTTATAAAAACAATTTTATTATTTGGTAAAATATTTAACTACTCAACTTTATTACTGAGTAGTCACCACATAACTCGTCAACCCAATCTCAAAAGTAACCACTGCAAACTTTCTACTAACACAGTTTTATCATATTATCAAAATTTTGTTTGTTGTTCCATATATTTTTAAAGTTATTCTTACAAAATAATCTATTTTTAAAAGTTTTATTATTTTAATGTTAATGTGGATACACATGCAAAATACGTGTTTCTTTTGTTTATAATAATAAATATTAACATTAATAATAAAAAATAGAATTAACCATAAATTAATAATAAACTTAATAAATAAAAAACTAATTTAAATTAAATATTCTTAAATTATTTCTTTATTTTTATTTTCTTTCAATTTCAGTTATTTTCTGTGATAATTTCCTTTTTACTAAATGCACCGGAGAAAACTAATTTAACCTAAAACTCTAAATTGTTTAAGCAACAAAATGACGTTTTATTCCTTTAAATTCATTTTACGTATACAAAATACCGCGGACATTGTTTTAAAATAATTTTAAAAATTATAACAAGTTTATTATATATATAATTTATGATTAAATAATAATATAAAATTAGATAATTAATATATATTTTTTAAAATTGAATTTACTAAAAAAATAATGTGAATGATAATGCGGGTTCGTAAAACGACACTGTTGAATGCGTTTTACAAGTACCCAAAAGTGTGTCGTTCACGCATTATATTTGCATTACATATGCGCGTGCCATAGCCCAAAAAAAAGTTACAGAGTTCAATATTGGGAAAAAGACACATACGTACGACGAATCCTGCATTTATTTCATGAGGAAAATATACACCAATAACAGCCAGAGGATGGTAATTTTATTTATATATCATCATTAAATGCAAAAACAAAATATTCAATGCTGAAAAAAAATCAAATTTTGTTTCCTTATTCATTGAGTCAGCTACTTCAATATAATTTTTAAAGTTTCAAAATGTGTAAATATTATTCTTTTTAAAGATATAATTATTATTTTTCCTTATCAATCATACCGGTACTTTTACAGTATTTTTCATGTCTTATTTTTAATAAATCTTTATACGACTTAGAAGTAGTAAGGAGAAGGCTTTATTTATTTATTTTTAAGTTTTATTCATTCGTTTGTTTATAGGAATTACAATACGAACTCGTGATTACTCACTTAAACATCACAGCCATCACTGTAATAATAATCTATTTTTGTACAAGTAGAAATACTACTTTTTTATACAGTAATAACTATAAAAAAATTAATAATATAATGATTTTATCGTACGATGTATAACATTTGCATCTCATTTTACCCATTTGAAACATTTCATCATGATTTTAATTTTTATGACATTTTTTTTCCACTGAATCACATATGATTAAGATGTTTATATTTAACTGAGTAGACATATAACGAATAGTCGAGAGAGATGATAAAAAAATATACTATGGACAAACTATTTATCTGAATTCTTTGTTTTCGAACTATAAATTATTGACCCAATATTGATTAAAATCAATATAAATAATTTTAATAGAATATATATATATATATATATATATATATATATATATATATATATATATATTTAATAAATATATATATA
>Ga0099824_1003473_pt1 | contig 23000 bp, 18 predicted proteins | sample SiratrowhiteBW_FD_76837 | JGI IMG/M metagenome (GOLD analysis project Ga0099824, IMG submission 76837) | Root nodule microbial communities of legume samples collected from California, USA - Siratro white BW | ecosystem: Host-associated > Plants > Roots > Nodule | place: USA: California... | reverse complement strand
TATACATATATATATATGTATATACATATATATATATATACATATATATATATATATATATATATATATATATATATATATATATATTTATATATATATTTATATATGTAATGAGTTCAGGTTCACTTGAACCTACCACCAGCTCGATATTAATTACTAGTTAATACTTTATTATGACTTATCTTAATTGACATTAGTCACACAACATTATGGTAATTCGTAATTTTAAACATCCAATATCATTATGGGGAATTATACGGTCTTAAATGACAAGGTCCTATAAACATAATCTAGATCTACAGGGAGTATCATCTGTTCATTTATCTCATTACACTCATACTCTTATACTCTAAACACCTTTTTCACACTCTTACTGACTTGAGGTTCGGAGAATCTTCTACAGGTGAACCCTCATTCGGTTCAAGGTCTTCAACTCGGTTTGCCGACAACACCACTATAGACGACTTGCGCTCAGGTCAGGTAAGAACATATGTGTGTGTGTGTGTGTATATATATATATATATATTAAAATATCACCTTTGAAGTTGTAATTTCATTACAATCAAACCTTGATGACAAAGAAAGCAAAAGGAATTTAAAAGTAGAAAGGGTATTTATCATCTGATAAGTGGTTTAAGTTTTCTTTTAACGATTAATCAACATGAATTAGGGTATTTTATATTGTTGATGTGATCTTAGTATCTTGTTCATACTTGACTCCCTAGACTTGAGAAAGCATAGGCGATAATAAGTAAAACATAATAATTTCTTTTGCTAATAACATATCAGGTAATACCATACAATAGTATCTGATACTTAAGTAAGCATAGGTAGGATGACTCTAAAAGGATTTATAGAAAGAAGAACTCATTTATTTAGTCAAAGAAATGTCTGGCTACATCATACATTGACTTTTTAGGCTTTAGCAAGTGTAGATAGCTATAAGTCTAAAAGGATTAACAGAAAGAAAAAATTTATTTCTTTGACCAACAACATGCTAGACTATATCTTTCATTAACATCTGAAGCTCAAGTAGGCATAGGTGATGATGAATCCAAAAAAAGTGAATAAGATTGTGATTTTTGAATATTAAATGAAATTTGATAGTTTATAGAGAAAAAAATGACACATACTTACAACCATTGGATGAAAACAATCTAATGGTTAGTCGGAGTCATCGATGTTGATGTGTTCTCATTCATTTATAAATAAACAGTGGAGAGGAATGAAGAAGACATTAGCACTTTCAAACTTTTGTTTAAGTAACATTGGGTTGCCTGTAGTTTTTGACTGTTCTATGGAAGAATGTTAATTATTATTTGTGTTACTATCATTAATATTATTACTACTAGTAGTACTAATACTATTAATGTTATTATTATTAATGGTAGTTACTAAATATGTGAGAGGAGATCAAACCAAGGTTCTATGAGTAAACACAAAACCTATAGCCACTGAATGAGAAAATATGTGATTATATTATGATTATGATTACTATTATTCTAATAAAAATTATTATTATTATTATAATTATAAAAATAATTACCATTATTATTACTATTATAATTATTATAATAATAATTATTAACAACATAATAATAATTATTATTATTAACATAATTATAATTAATAATAATTATTATTATAATTATTGTTAATATTTTATCACACTCACAGTTCAATAGTGATTGAATTGGACTGAGGTAGCTTAGTCATCAGTTGGTTGAGACATTCTAACTACTGAAACAAAAACTTACATTGAACTAAGAATTCCTCTCCCATCTCTTCAATAAGTTCAAAATTCTGAGTGATAACTATAATAGAAGAAGATTCTACTAAAAATTAGAATCAAGAGTTAGTCCAAACAAAAAGAAAAGACAATATAAGAAAAAATTAAAATGAAAGACATAGAATAAACAAAATTGATTCTAAAAGAATTATAAAGGTAAAATTGTTATGTATTCGAACACAAGTATCTGAAAATCGCACTAAAAACTTGTTAGCGTATTTTGTCATGATGACAAGTGCACAAATTGCAAATGTAACAAGTAATAAATATCGTTCTCTCTCAAGGAACTTAAGCAACTACAAAATAATTTATATGATTATAATAAATTTATAATCAAGAAATAACCTATAATTCAAATGTTGTGTAGAAAAATAAAACTAAAACAAAATATTGTTAAGGTTTTTATATCAACACCTATAACACAGAAAAAAAGGGTAAAAGATTAATAGAATGAAATGGTCAGGGTTAGATTTTACCAAACATGACTCTCATGCATGAAAACAATTTTCTTCTTTTTTATGAATAATCAATGTCAATTCCCAAAATAATTCAAAACTTGATTCCTCAACAAATGAGCCTAAAGATTATCTATTAACTATCATTCCATTATCAATTATATAAATGTGTCAACATCCAATTTCGTCCGAATGAAAAATGATAAATAAAGATATTTTATTTCATTTTGGGTTTAAATTTTCAAATAAAAATTTTAAAGAAAATATAAAAATATAAAAATAATAATAGTAATAATAAAATAATAAAATAAAAATAATAAAAAATATAATAAATAATAAATAAAAGAGAATGTAATAAAGCAAGGACGAAAAGGGTGAGAGGCAGAAGGAATGAGAAAAACGTGTTGAGAAGCAAGAAAGGAGAAGTAATTTCTTTTTTAACAGTTTGTTAGACACGTAATCTGAGTTCAGTTCCTTCCTCCCAATATATACCCACGTGAAGAGTGCAGTGGGGGATTTTTTTGGAAAAGGCTTCGATTTAAAGTGCCATTCATTTTCTGTTTGGAACATCTAAGCATCTGGAGCATGAGAGAATATTAGAGAGTAAAGAGAAGGAGAGAAGAGCTCGAAACGCTTCGAAGCAACCTCGCCGGAAAACGCGTGAGCTTCACCGGAGCAACCACATACTGTCGTTGTTTGACCTCCTCTACGCGTCAAGAGCTAGGTTTCTTCTTTCTCATCTCATTGTCGCATGTTTTACGAGCTTTCCATGCCTTAAACATTGTATTTTTGAACTGACCGTGCCTCCGGTCATCTTCTTCCTCTAGAATGCACTAGTAAGGTGCGTTCGAGTTAGTTTTCTCCGCTTATACTGCATCTCTTCGCCTAATTCCACTTGCATGATAACGAGAAGTACCTAGGGAATAGTTTCTAACTATTAGACCAAAGGTTTGATCAAGCTAGAGTGTCGCAAAAATTTTAGTCCGGCGAGATTAAACAGTCACTGTAGAGAGATTTTAATAAATAAAACAGTCATTGTTCTCAGTTATTTTATAATTCTATTTTCGTTTTGTAATCTACTCTAGAACTATTTCTGGGTTACTTTATTGTGTACCTAATTTTGTTGCTAACCTTGATTTCTTGTTTTTTTGTGCCTTTTAAAATTCTCTTACAATTTTGTCATATAAAATTCTTTTGAATTTAATAATTTTTATTGAACGTGTGTATGATCAATGAATGAAATCAATGAATGAAATCATGATTGAGTTTTATATAGATTGTTTGTTGATTTGAGTTTGTTGTTTTTTCTTTTTCTAATTTTAGTTTCATTATTTGCTATATTAATTTGTATTTTTAAAATTAAAATTTAAATTAAGAATTGATTGAAACTTAATTTGATAAATGAATATGAATTAGATTAGATAGATATCAATATTTAATTTATATAAATTAATTTAGTTGGTTAATTGAATTTGTTAGCTGTTCAAATTTGATTTATTCTAACTATGATTTTCTTGGTTTATTAAAATTGATTTGCTTTAATATTCGAGAAATTTATATTTGTTTTAAAATTTACTTTTTGTATTTTGAACCCTTAAATCCCAACTTTTCTTTGTACGAAAATTTCTAAATATTCAATCTAATTTAACTTGTGTTTTGTATTACAAATTCTCTTTCTTTCATTTTAAAATAAAAAATAAGAAAAATAAAAATAAATGTAGAATTTGGTTTTCGGTTTTCAAGTGGTATCCCGATGAAAATTCACCTAATCATAGAATTCGAATTGTAACTTGGTACAGTAAATTATTTAGCTATTTGGGCCAACATAGGAAACCTACTTTCCTTATGAACAGTACTTTTGTTCATGGAAATTATTCTTCCAGGCATCAATTTTCAATGGACCAAGTAAAAGCCTTTGTAATCATTTACCTAAATCCTATACATTGGATTGAGGCTTTTCAATTTCATAAAAAGAAAGTGCTACGAGTTACTAGCAAACTTTAGAAGGAAAGTAGCCAAAAGTGACCGAACAATTTGTAAGCCAATTGTTTCTTAAGGCTAAAATGCTGCCGATAATCTGAATAAATATTTAACCTAAAAAACACGTTTTCAACTGGTGGTTTTCTCAAAGTGAACTTCGTTCAGAAGCTTCACCATCGCATCTAACTCCCTCTGCGAGCTTCCACCATTCCCAACCGCCCGCACCGCCGCGTCCTTCAATTCTTCAGCCCTCACCCTCTCCTTCGTTTTCCCCAAAGCCTTCTCAAATATCTTCGCCAACTCACTAGCCTCTGGAAGCTTCTCACCTTCAGCACCACGAATCCCCATACCCAACTCATCCACCAAGAGCCTCGCGTTGGCATACTGATCCGCACCCATCGGCCACGTCACCATCGTCACCCCCGAAACCAACCCTTCCAACACTGAATTCCATCCACAGTGAGTTAAAAACGCCCCCACCGCGCGGTGACTCAGTATAACCAACTGCGGTGCCCACCCCTCTATCAAAAAACCCCTTCCCCTCACTCCCACCCGATCCATGAACCCACACGGCACCTTACCCTGCTCCTGCGGGCCCCGTCGCGCGTCTGGAACCCCAACCGACAAGACAAAGTTCACCCTACTGAGTTCCAAAGCTCGCGTCAACACCTCCATCTGCGAATTCGTGAGAATCGTACGGCTCCCGAAACACACATAGACAACTGAACATTCCCCGCACGAGTCTAGCCATTCAACAATGTCCTTTCGCGAAACGGCGCTGTTCCCGCCTCGCTCTTCTGGTTCGGTCGAACCGTTTCGAATCGGTAAAACCGGGCCCACCGCCCAGACCCTTTTGTGTCCGAGTTCTTTCTTCATGTGGTCTATGTGAACTTGTTCCAACTCGGTGAACGTGTTGAAAACGACGCCCCAGGAGTCGATGTTGAAGAGCGTGTTCTCTCGGTAAAACTCCCATTCCGGTCCTCCTCTTTGGTTCCCTGTGAACAGGAGCGTGATCTGCCACCAAGGATAAACCGGGGAGTTGGGAAGGTTGGGGAACGAAACGGCGGAATTTGGGTCTTGGGGGTTTTCATTTTGCGCGACGTCGCGCCATAGGGATTGGGAGAGGGAATACGCGGCAGCGCCGGAGGGGGAGAAAACGAGGCGCGGCACGTGGAGGTCACGTGCGAGGAGGAGGGTCCAACCGAGAAAGAAATCGGAGATAACGGCTGAAGGGGGAGTGGGCTGGGCCTGAGCCCAGTCCATGATTAACGGGTGGTGGTGGTGGCGGAAGAAGGTTATTATGTTAAGGAGCCTAATTTGGTTGGGTTTTGAAAACTGAGGTTCGGGAAGGAGTAGGGTTTGGAGAAGAGGAGAAAGTTTGGTTGGGACCAAGGGATGGTTTTTTGGGGTGACGAGAATGGTGACTTGAACGCCGCGAGAGACAAGAGCCTTGGCGAAGTCCAAGAGGGGGATCACATGTCCGGAAGTAGGGAAGGGGTATGCCAGCACGTGACCTCTTGCATTAGACATGTTTGGACTTTGGTGTGTGTGAGTGATGAGGATGATGATGGTTGGTTGAAATAGACTGAAGGAAAGTGGAAAACTGTATATGACGTTTTATGAAGTCTTCATCTTGGGTGGAAAAGTGAAGTTGGATGACAAAGGAAGAGCTTGTGGAGCAAGGATCGCACACACTCGAGGGTTTTATCTTTTCTTTCTAGTTAGGCTTTGTTGACTTTTTGCCGTCATGCATGACGCACGTCGAGGATATGTAAATTTATTTAATAAAAAGTTATTATTGTATAGGACAAAAGATATTATTGTTAATAAAAAACAAATATTAAAGTTTAAAGTTTTATAGTGGAATAGTACCAGTATGTAACCACTCCATTCCCACGGTTGTTTTCTTCTTCTTCAAAAATTAATAATATGCAGAGAGAGTGAGATGTAATGGGTTAAGTATAAGTTGAGTTCTACCAGGCTACATCCGTCTTATAATATTATTGTATTATGTAGGGAAGACATTTATTTGGCTAAGTACACTCGGTCATATATGGTGGAGCTAGATTCAACTAGATTCAAGTAAATCCGCTACATATTATTATTGATTCTTTTTTTAATTCTAATTATCCTAATTGATTAAGGGGTTAATGTTCATGATTTGATTAAGGGGTTAATGTTCATGATTTTCAACTTTAGAAAACTGTCATTAACTAATTTCATCCTTCACCTATTAACATGCTATAAATATTTTATATTCTTTTACATTCTTTGAGTATTTGGAGAGTTCTTTTATAGGTGGACTTCTTATCATGCCACCGGCACTTCACAACTCGATCTTTATATTCTAGAAAATTTTAAGAAAGAAACAAGATTAAAATTTTTTATACTCAAGAAAGCTTTAAGAAAGAAACAAGAATTTAAACGAAGAACAAGAACACAAAATCATTCATGCATCCAAATCATACCCATGTTTAGAGAGAAAATATTTTCAAATCAATGAACCAAAAAATGGATACAATGGCTTGATTAATGGATGAAACATGAAGCAAAACACAAAAAATATGATGTTCAAGGATCAAATATGATTCGACACACTCAAGATGAAACAAAAAGAAACAACAACTACAATGTAAAATAAAACTAAAAAAGGATTGAAGGAAAGAAGAGTGGAAGAACGTGCCACCTTAGGGGAAAAACCTCTAAGGATGAGTGCATGAATAGCCACCACATGAGAAAGTTTCTCGAGATAAGAACTCAAGAGCAAAGAAAAAGGAGACACTCTCAACTTTCAGGAAAACCTCAAAGGAAATTCCATTAACTCTCTTTTGATTTTTATAACAAAAAACACTCCTTTATATAGAAGCATGGACATCCAAAATGGAGTGAGAAGAGTCAAAAGATTAACAAAAGTTACCTAAGATTAAGCTAAACTAATCTCTTAAAAATTAGGGAGTTGCACTCGGTAGTTGTGTAGGTGCATGGAATGTAATGATTACAAATGATGACTTGGCACATAAGGCAACACTTGGAGAGCTCTAAGGTTTAAGGAGCTTCTCTCAAGTTGCTTCCCTATAATTCTTCACTTCTCAAGTTTCTTCAATTTTTAAGAGCTCTACTTGTTTTATTCTTTTAATTTCTTCTTTCAAAGCTCTAATTCATCCTCTTGTTTTTATTCCTTCAAAATGCTTCTTTATTTCTTCTTCTCTGTATTTCCTAGCCATGCTCATTGTTTTAATTCCTTCATGCTCTTCTTCCTCTTGTTCCTCAGGTGCCTCATCCTTGCAAGTACCTAAACAGAGCCTAGTACCAAATGTCTATGAGTGGCGATTGCCTTACCGAGTTCCTAAACAGAGCCGAGTACCAAATTTCGTTAACGAGTACCTTTACCGAGCCTTAGTGCCTATTACTAAACAACCCAAAGACTTTACCAAAGCCTTACCGAGTACCTAAATAGAACTTAATACCTTTACCGAGCCTTAGTGCCTATTGTCACTAAACATAATCGAACGCCTTTACTGAGTCTTAGTGTCTATTATCACTAGACAATGTCGAATACCTTTACCGAGCCTTAGTGGCTATTATAAAAAATAGAACAGAGTGCCTTTACCAAGTCTTAGTGCCTATTATCACTAAACAAAAGCGAGTACCTAAACAGAAACGAGTACCTAAACAAAATTGAGTACCTAAACAGTTGAGTACCAAATGTCTTTACCAAGCCTGAGTGCGTTTTTGACTGAACCGAGTGTCTTTACTAGTGCCGAGTGCCTTTATCGAGCCCGAGTGCCTATTGCAAAACTGAGTGTTGAGTGCCTATTGCAGAATTGAGTGTTGAATTCCCTTTAACCAAGTCCTTTTAACTAAGTGCCTTTCACTTAAGAGGACTTGAGTGCCTTTAACCTAAGTGGAACCGAGTGCCTCTCACCTAAACCGAGACCGAGAGTCTTTCACCTAAGCCGAGCCGAGTAACACTTGTGAAATTCCTAAGTACATCCTCACATTTACTCTCTTGCCCTATTTTTTTATTCGTTATTTTCTTTTGTTTTGTTCAATTTTATTTTGAGCCCATTAAGTTTAGCCTTTTAATTCTTGCTATCTGTAACACCTATTTTTCACCCATACACCATTTTTTCTAAGGCTTTATTTTAAAATAATTCAGTTAGATATCCAAATGATGGTACGCGTCATGCGAAAATTATTTCGAAAAAAATTTGTTATTTCGTTTGGATAATCAAAGGGTCGTACTCGTCAAGTGATATCCAACACAAATAAACTTTTTAATAAACCACACTCATTTTATTCATTTGAACTACAAGAAAAAGCTATTTAGAGACCAATATTTAGCTACCAAATGAAATGGTTACTAATTGTGACCAAAATTGTCACCAAATTACATTTTGGCTGCTAAATAACTAGCTAAAATGGAAGTAATGATTGAATTAGAGACTAATTTAGAATCTAATGGTATAGGTCACTAAAACCTTGGTAGCTAATGTCAGATACCAATTATTTGACTTAATTGGTCACTAAATTCAATCATTACTTCCATTTTGTAGTTATTTAGCAACCAAAATGTAATTTGGTGAATATTTTGGTCACAATTAGTAACCATTTCATTTGGTAGCTAAAAATTATTCTCTAAACAACATTTTTCTTGTAGTGTTGGTTAATGATACCGTCTTAAGATGAATATAGTGGGGCTGTTAATGCCTTCCCCACACATAACCGATTCCCGAATCCTAACTCCATTTTGCAGACCGTTTCCTTTTCTGTTTTTTCTATAGTTTACCATAATAAACTATGGTTGACTCCGTCTCTATTATTTTCAAACAATAAATTATTTTCTCTGAATTGTTGTCCCCGTTGTGATTCTGGTTGTGACAGATGATGACTCTACTAAGGGGGATTCCGAGAGCCAAGAAAATTTAATTAAATGAGTAAAAATATGTGTGGGTTTTTGAATGTTTATCTTTCCCTCTTCTTTTTTATATATAAATGTTATCTTTGGTGTATATGTTTGTATGCGTTCTTGCTTTTACAATTATTGTTGAAATATTGAACCCTAGGGTAGACGACATGTTATATATCTGTCAGGAAACTTTTCTGATTTTTTTGCAGGTGAAGGTTAGGTATGCATTCTTCTCCTTTCACACACACATTCTTGCATATCATGAGTAGGACCCTATACCCGAGTCTGTGAAAACTTAGAAATAGAGGGGTTGTGCAACAAGACTGGGGAAATGTACTTCCTTCTTGGTTGTTGTGAGAACTCCAACTAGAGTTTGTTCGCTTTATTTCATATCCATAAAGATGTTGTTTACCGAATGATATGGATGTGTGATAGAGTGAGCCATATGCTATAGTGGCCTTTAATCATAAGTAGGAAAGCTATCTTGTGTGAGCGTGCATTTACAGGTCTAGAACCTAAACTCCGTTAGGTCAAAACTTAATTAGGGCACTAAGGGAGAATTTCTGCAGCTCAATGATCCACTAGCTGTTCTTGAGTTATTGTCATATATCTGAATCATAAGCATCATTTTCCATCTAAAGAAGATGATGGGGAATAAAAAATATTCATGTCACGTTTTCAATATTTGATACATTGTATGCATTTAAAAAAAAAAAACAGTTAAACTATAAGATTGTGTATACCGCCATGGAACTTAACATGAGGTATGAAATTTAGAGAGAGGCTGAAGTGGAGGGTTTGAAAAAGAAAATAAGGATCAGAGTGCTAGAGAACAACCTGACTGGTCTCAAGGAATTGGGGCAAAGACTTAAAGCAATACAGAGAGCGACTTTCAGGAATAAATATGGAAATCTATTGGGATTATTAGAAGTGGAGTTTTAGATGCCTGTTATAATTGCTCTACCCCAATATTATGATCCCCTCTTAGATGTTTCACTTTTCAAGACTTCCAGCTGGTGCCCACAATTGAGGAGTTTGTAAAGATTCTGGACATGCCTCTAGAAAAGAGGGTACTGTACCAGCATTTGGAGCAACCCGCCTCTGTGTTGACCCTATCCAAGATTATGAAAATGCTTTCAAGAGAGTTGGAGAAAAGCATTGCCATGAAGGACAAAATTTCCCTGGAATTCTTGGAAGCTCGTTTACACCAGCTAAGCGACGAAGAAGATTGGGAGACGATCATGGATGTTTTCGCTTTAACTATCTATGGGGTTTTGTTGTTTCCTAACTTTGAGAATTTCGTGGACTATGCTGCAGTATCTACCTTTGTTGCTTTTAAGATCTGATCTGAAAGTCCAGTAACGATAATCCTGGTAGACACGTACATAGCACTGGATTTATGCCATGTAAGAAAGAAGTTAATGTTGTGTTGTTTGCCCACTCTCTATGTTTTGCTGGTTTCTTGTCTCGGAGAAAGAATGGTTGGAATTAGATATCTAGTGGAATCAGTAATACAACAAAAGAGGGAAGAAAAGGGGCGAAAGACTGGTTTCAACTTCTTGTTAGTTTGACCCAAATGAAGATTCAATGTCAACTCTCGTGGCAGCAACAGTTGCGTCTTATATACTAATGTGTGTCACTTATAGGAACTAAGGGTTGTATCAACTACAATCCAGTGTTGGCTCAAAGACAATTTAGATATTCGATGAGGGAAGCTCCTACATTTGTGGTTTTGGAAACATATCTGTTCCCTTATGATGATGGCTCCGCCACTGAAATATTGCATTGGGTCCGAAAGGCTTGGGAGAACGTAATCCATATGGAAAGAGACTCTAGATCGTGGGCTCTAGATAAAGAAGTTATATATGGATGACAAAAAGGGTCAGGAGAGTCAAGTTACCTCTCGGGTTAGTTTTTCCTAACATAATAAATGAAGAATCAATACCGGATAAGGAACCTGAAGAAGTAAAGCGATTAAAGAAAGAGGTTGAAGAGTTAAAAGATGAGAATGTTAAGTTGAGCAATGATCTCCAAGGCCTCCGCCTCAACTATGCAAGCATGAGGAAAGATTACGAGGAGATGATAAGAAAGCAAAAAGAGGAAAGGGATTACACTCTTAGGTTTAAGCAAGACTTGGCAGCTGCTAGCACTAAGTTATCCATGAGGGTCCAAGAAAGGGATGCAGCTTTATCCGTGGTGCGTTAGTGGAAGGTCTTATATGAAGACATCAATAAGGATAAGCATGAAGCACTGAGGAAGTTGCGCAATCTCTAGGTCAGAGTCAATGATATGGAACAATTGATGAAGGAGTGGGAAGAACGAATAAGGAAGAGCATTGGTAGCAAGGAGAAGCAGAAGCGAAATATCAAGCCATGGTCACTCAAGTAGAAGTACATAGAGGAGCATGAGAAGATTGTTGAACGTTGGAAGACATGCTTTTCTCAACTGGCGGCACTGACTAATGGGGCGATCAAAGGCATCCCGAAGATGCTAGTTGAAGCTGGCACAACCTTGTTTTTCTTCAAACCACCGAAGGAAGTTGAAACTTTCATAGAGCATTGTAAATGGCTAGTGGGAAGTATGAAAAATATGGTTGCTCGTAGCTGAGGCTGATACTACTTTACTTTTGTTGCCTGAAACTTGTAATAAACTTTGTCATTGAAGACTTAATTCCCAATAAATTCAGACTCATGTTAATTTTCCATGCGTATTCCACAACTTTTATAGTTGTCGATTAATTAATTTGCATTTTAATTTTTGTGTTTTTCTACCCCTTTTCTAATTCATTTGTAAAATAAAAAAATAGAAATAATGCAATAATGGCTAAATTACCGCAACACCCGTATAGAACTCGTGCAAATTACAAAAGGATGGAAGACTGGGGTGAAGCACAAGAGTCCATAAAATCTGAAATCTGTCAATTGAAGGATCAAATAGGTCAAATCCTTGAAACCTTAGTTGCTTTGAAAAGCACTAAGGATATTCCTGTAGTTAGAAACGAGGAAGCCACATCTTTCAATCCTGTGGCATCATAGCTTGGAATATTGCCAATTCAGAACAATGCTAGTTAGGGGAATAGAATAGTTTATATCGGATGACCCCTATATGGTCTTCCTCCGAACTATTTGATCGAAGTGGCAACAATTGAAGAGATGCTTGAAGGCGGAGAGTTGAATCTTGTGTAACCCTGTCTTCCTGATGCACAAATCATCAATTGGGAGTTTAAAGATTTACCCATGGTGTATACAAATAGCGAAATGTAATTTTTCATGTTTTCTTCTTTTTTCTTCTTAAATAAGACTTTTAGTTTGGCTTGAAACTTTATGTTTTGAAAATTCAACAATAATATCAAGTTGCATTGTCCATAATAACTTCATGTTTCCATGCATTCTTTTATTGCCTATTTCTTTTCGTAAAATTGAATAATGTAGATATGTCGATTTTGAAAATTCAAGTATTTTGCACCCAAATTTCACACTCTTTGTCGATAATATGGAAAATGATTATGAATAGGACTGTGAACCCCCTCGAGAGTTGTTGAGATTAATGGAATAAGAAATAAGAGAAATAAAACCACGTCAGAAGATTGTTGAGATAATTGATCTGGGAGAAGAAGGGAAGAAAAGCAGGTCAAAATTGGTATCAGCATGACAAAGAAAACATGAGATTAGTTATACACGCTTATAAGAGAATTCAAAGATGATTTTGGTTGGTCTTATCAAGATATGTCGGGTCTTGACTCTGACATAGTACATCACAAGTTACCTCTTAAGCAGGAATGTCCTCCATTGAAACAAAAATTGAGAAGAATGAAACCTAAAATGACATTAAAGATAAAAGAAGAGGTAGAAAAACATTTTAATGCGAGTTTTCTGGCAATAGTAAAATATCCCCAATGGGTGGCGAATGTCATGGGCAACTATACCAAAGAAGGATGAAAAGGGCATTTGTTAAGAAGGTTCGCCTTAGAGAGTTTGAAAAAGGAGAATTAGTGGTGAAGAAGATCATTTCGATCCAAAAAGATGGTAGAGGAAAATGCCAAATTGTGGAGGCCCTTATGTGGTGAAAAAAGCATTACCAGGAGGAGCATGGATTCTCATATGGATGGATGGGGAAGAGTTACCTTTACTAGTCAACTTTGACACAGTCAAAAGGTTCTGTGCCTGATATGATTCCCTAATGACAAGATTTTTTGTATGAAATGTTTTTGTGCAATGTTAACACTATTGTTGTACTTCTGCATTATTATATTACGAAATTCCAAATTTCATTTTTCACATTTTTGTTTCATACCAAAAAATATACACCGTGAGATTTTTTGCAGGCAAATCTTAAAGGGTGTTGTGAAAAAAAAAAACTTTGAAAAAAAAGTCAGGTGATGAATCATTTGTTTGTGAATTGTTGAATTCATAAGATTAAAAATAGTAAAATGCATATCATCCATAGCAAAATGTTTAATAAACGTAAAAGTTTGATTTTCCAAGGAAACTTTTGCATTCATGGTGCTTGATACCTTTGGCCTTCCCAAAATTCCCAAATAACAAGATTTGCCTTAATGGGTACCACTACTTAAGAAAGTTTTTACACTAGGGCAGGACGTCATGTTTTTGTTAGTTGGCCAAATGATTAATCTCTGAAAAACAAGTTTAGGCCAAGTTCAAGAGGGGGTAGCGGTGAATTGAACTTTCAAAATATTTTGCAAAGATGACTTTTATAAAAAGTAGAATGAAAGCTCTTTATTAAAACTACTGAAAATTGATACTAAGAAGTGCACAACAAAAGTTTAATAGATTCCATATCAGAATCAATTAATTGAGATAATACACAGAACTGAAAACAACAAACAATAGTTAATTGGTATCACAAACACAATCAACTGAATACTATGGATACTCTCAAACAGTTCAGAGATTAATCAAATCACACCCAAAAACAATAAATGGTAAAAACACCAGATACACAAGCGGAAGCAATTAGTTGAATAAAAATTGAGTTCAGAACTGCCCAGAAAATATCAGACACACAATATTGACAATAGACTGAATATCAATCACACAACAAGATTGTCCAGATCAATATACAGAACAAGAAGAAAGACTTGATTCAAGAAAACTAACTTCCAGAATTTAAATCAGTTAAACAGTGATATCAGAAAACAACAATCACTCCAATATTATGAAGAACAAATTAAGCGAATTATAATGATGATATAATAGGTCCAGAAAAAAACACAGAAAAGCACCAACAGAACGAACAATCAACTATATTTGAAGAACAATAATTGCGCGAGCAACAGAAAATATGATAAGCGTTCAAGAAGAGAGAAAGAGACATCAAGAGCACAAGGTTTATACTGTTCACCCATCCTCAAGAGCTACGTCCAGTCCTCTGCCAACCAGCAAAGAATTCCACTAATCAAGATCATCAAGATTAATTTATAGCAATACAAACTCCTTGCAACCCACAAGAAACCACTGCTCCCAACAACAAACAACCCATTGCACCTTACAACAGTTGTCTAAACAATGTAGAACCTACTGCACTAAACCAATTACAATTACAAACCCTATGTAATATGTAACAATATGCTTATAGTACAAAGATGATCAATAAAAGAACAATCACTTCAGTAATTCTATTCAACAGATTACAAATTAAATAAGAACATAGTAGAATACTTAACTCTGGATCAAAACCACAATTACACGAATCCAAACACAAAGTAGGCTCCAATATTAGTGTTCTTGAGGTTCTTCTTAATGAAAATCAAATGTCAAAGATGTTCACACGTTTTCTTTCTTAGAAAAGTTCACAAGTATTCGCACAAATGTCTTAGATGTTTTTGAAATCACATGCTTGCCCTTTTTATAAGAAATCTGATTATTAATTATGTCAAAACCTCAATCGATTGTATCAATCATTCAATCGATTGATTTTCCTATGACTTAGAAGAAAATCCTGCATGTTTAGATTCTGAAAATAGTTTACTGAATTTCTTTCTGAAATATATTTTTCAAAGTTTAATTTAACCTCATGTAGAACCTTTTAATAATTTGTTTAAGCAAAATAAATTTCTTTGGAGCTTACTTCGAATTATATATCACGCAACTCGTGATTTTAAACCAAAACCAAACTCTCTCACACACACCCCTAAGTCTAGACCAAAAAACCTATGAAGCTCTATGAGTCTTCATGCAATCCACGTTGCTAGCTTTGATCCATTGTAGACTTCATCCTTTTGTTAGTTTCATCAAATTATTTAGCGACTCTTGGTGCTAACAATCTCCCCCAATTTGATGAAATTAAACAAGTGTGTGTCGAGTTGCGTTAAATCAGTCTTGCACAAACTACACTAACAGTTGATTAAAAAAAGTTCGTAATCTCAGCAAGTTCAGAGCAAAATATTAAATTGATTGAATGAAAACAGTTAATTATATTGCCTTATATTTTCAAACCAGGTGAAATTAGTAAGCTCTGGAAATATGTGATTGCTCCCCCATACTTCGTTATTCCTTCCAAGTATATAAGAAGAGATTAAAACTTGTATTAGAACACAAACACTTAAACCATTTCATTTAATATATCCAGAATACGAATCAGAGTTATAGTCAACCGTATTACAATACAAACTGACTTAGACAAGATAAAACATCATTCAACCAACAAGACCAATAGCAGATCATCAGCAGAGCAGAGCTAGGTATACCAGCAATTACAATGACAACAGTAGAAAAAATAGAAAGTAAAACAACTATATAATAGTAACAGCACACTCAACATAATAAAGAAGCACAACCCTATCATCTAATGCAACAACAACAAGACATCATACTTCTCCCCCTTTGCATTCATCAAATGGAGAGAAGGAACCAGATATGATTTGCATGAGACTCAGTCCTCTGGTCCATTGAACATTTGGCCTAATTTGTATCGCGTGTCCTCAACAAGGTCCTCAATCTTTTGGAATCTCGTTTCACAGTATTGGTGGTGGCTTCTACCTTTTTCCTACATGGAGTGTAACTGGTTTATCATCCTTGCTTCAAAGCTTGCGAAATAGTTCTCATTTCCAGTTGGGTGAACATCAGACATGTGAGCATCATAACCTCCTTCAGTCTCAGCAGCAACAACACTTGTGCCAACATCTTCACCTTCTCCATCTTGGTGCTGATCAGGACCATCACTCTCAGTTTTGCATATCCAGTGGTCATCATTAAACTTCTTTCAGTCCTATTTTACTTAATGTTGTTGTGTTGATTTCATTTGGAGCCTTAAAAGTTTCCACCACTTCACCCTTAGTATCTATCTCAAAGTATTAAATGAAGTGGGAGACAAAGACAACACAGGGAATTCTGTACTCAATTTTCCTCCTTATCTTTATAATCTGCTTCTTAATCACACTCACCTAGTTCACCTTTATTCCCCCAACAACATATAATCTTCTTCAGTTAATACAACATGATTAAACCCTCTAGGGGTCAGTAGCCATATAATAACGAAAGCCAAGATACGAGGAGTTACAACAAGTCCTCCCACAAAATAGTGTCAACACCTAATTTCGTTCGGATAAAAAATGTTTCTAATAATTTCAAAAAAAATTTAATCATTTAGTAAACTTTGATTTTTTGTTTGTATTCTCTCTTATTTAAAAAAAAATGAAAAAATGTATTTATTTCATTGTACTTCTCTATTTATTTTCATTTTTCTTTCAAAAATAATTATAATAATAATACCGAAATATAAAAAATTGTGGTCTTTTCAAGGCTACCACCTCTTGGGTCAGCCCTCTCCTCTTTTCAAACCCCCTCTTTTTACTCCTATAAGCACCACCAAATCATTTCAGGATCCCTCGTACACTGCTTCACCACCCTCACTGAGAAAAAGATGTTGTGTCTCCTGTAATGAGCATAACTACACAATGCACCATGCAAAAATGCTTTTTGGTCCCCCTGCAGGAACGATCCCAAGGTCTGAAAAGCGGGGAACATCCCTTAATAAATGAAAAAAAGGCACATTGCCTCCCACTTGGTTTTTCGGGGATATATGCAAGCTGCAAACTCACTTTCCAGGGAATCATTCAACACTTAGAGCAAATAGAAGAGAAAGAGCACACATAAAAGAGTAAAAAAAGAAACTACTACGAAGGAAGAAAAGATTGGAAGGAAGTCGATAAAAAAAGTGTTGTTCTTAGAAAAAGCTTCATCAAGTATGTGCTGGTTGCCTCTGTATGCATGAATATTTGTTTGTATTGCTTGATCTTCTTGTGTTCTTGTGGTTCTTCCAAAACTTAGTTAGTTCTTGATTGTAGAATTTAAATTGAATCGTATGTAAAGTATACTTTCAATTTGGAGATTTGATGCCTCAGGAACAATCTCAATCCTCTGCATTCTTAGAGATAGCTGCCTTTTAGATACATTCTCACGCTTAGCCCATACCCGAAACCTACATCCAATTTCAATTTAAAATTCAAACATATTTTCAAGTCTAGAGAATACTCCCAATTTGAAACCAGAATAGAACAACAAAAATCAGAAAATCTCTGTCAAATCTCGAGCTCTCTCATTCCACATATTAAGCACCGCGACACCACCCTTTCACAAGCTGCCATCTCGGATCCTCCACCACCGCAAGCAGCAGCTCCATATAAAACCTCCTCTCTCAGCCCTAGCCATAATAGCCTTCCACCACTGTTCCTCACCCAAAAACGGCGTCAAGCACCCCCCTTTCCTTGTCGTCGATGTTGCTGGAGATCATGGCAACAACGCTGTCACCACCACACCTCCACCAAAACCCATAGCCATTCAGAACCTCTTTTTCCCTTCGCTTGCAACCCCTCATTGTGCTCGAATGGCATCTCTCTTTGAACCATTCGCAACTGCCGCACCGTGGTATTTTGGAACCCTAACTTAGGGTAAAGTGAAGTAAGTGGCATGGTGTTGGGCTTGGCCCATTTTGGTTTCATGATAGAAAAAAAAGGGTAAAAGAGGCAAATGTGAATGGTACATGGCTGTTTTAGCATTCAGCCAATTGGGCATTTAATTGCCTAATAATAATATAAAAAAATTGAATAAAGTGTTAAGAAATAGAAAAGCCCCGTGGATGGCTCTAGAAAGAGAAAAGCCCAGTAGTTAGTTTGTTGTGATTGACATCGAATGATGGATTTGAATGAGTGTAGTGTTTTTTTTATTTTACTTTATTTTATTTTCTAACAAATTTTATATTTCACTAAAAAATATATTAAAGTTAAATATTATTATTATCATTTTTTCCTTTTCTTTTTTCTTTTGTAGTATTTTATTTAAATAAATTTTTGATTAAATATCTAAATGGCTATATACGTCATGTGAGGTTTCATTGAAAATAATTTTTTTTATTAAATTCCTAAATAATCGTTCGCGTTATGCAGGATTTAATTTAGAAAATTTTAATTTCATTTGGAATATCAAAGGGCCATACGCATCAAGCAATATCCAAAATGAAGTTTAATTTTTGAAAATACTAAATTTTTCAAAAATAAAAAAAATAAACTTTCAAAAAAATAAAGAAATACCAAACATTTCAAACAAATCATTTTCTTCAAAGAACTACGTAACCCTGATTTTCCGTCCTTGATGGAAATATTTAGGAGCAAGGTTAAACCTTGTCGGGCCTAAAAAACTAAAAAAAGTATTTCGTTTGTTTTATCTTAATCTTTGTCTCTTTCTTTGGAAAATAAATGTTTTGTAAAATCACACTCAATTTATTTATTTAATTAAAGGTATTGTCTTAGGACAGACGTTGTGGGGTGCTAATACCTTCCCCATACGTAACTGACTCCCAGACCTGGATCCGGTTTCGCAAATTAGCCTTATCCTTGTTTTTTTGATTTTTCGATAGTTTTTCCTAATAAACTATGGTGGCGACTCCATTTCCCTAAAATTTTCAAAATTTATTTTATTTCTTTTTGGATCACCGTCCCCGTTGTGATTCCGGTTGCGACAAAATAGCTTATGGATTTAGTATTGGGATTCCTGAAGCACGACTTGAAGAATTGTACTTTGTTGAATTCTTCCAACCCCACTGTGTTGCTTCTACCAACAAGAATGCCTACATTTCTCAGTCAATAACTGGTAGCCACACTCCATCATTAATGCAAATATCAACTCCCTTAACTTGAGAGTAAATGACATCCTTATCATACCACATATTGGTAAGGAAAACTTTCACCAAATCAGGGTATACCGTTTCAGATAGCCTTATAAACTTCTCAAGCCTTTGGTATTTTAGTGCCTCTCTAACTTCGTCCAACTTTTATTCTTTTGGCCACAACATCGTAAGAAACATAGGAGCAATAATTGCCTTCCTACTATATTCTCTGTGAAACTCTTCCATGCTCTCGTGATTTCTAGTAAACCATCTTTCAAGATATAAAGTTTCACTGGTATCACTTGGTTTAACATTCTTTACATAGGCTCTTTTATTACGCTTTCGTGGTGTGGAGAAAGAGGCCATGAGAGAATTTTGCTGAAGTGAATACAAGGATAGGTTTTTGTTCTATGAATGCAAAACACTATGAATACAGTAGTAGTGAATTTGTATGTGTTGAATGGTTTATAGATGAGCTATTTAATACCAACTAAATGCAAAAGACAAAGTTGAATTCACAAACAAATACAAAACAAATCACACACATATGCTACGCATTGATGGACAACACAGAACAAATCTTTTCAGTTGAGATTATGTGAACAATAAGCTGTATCAGAATTTACTTAGCTTCAGAGTTTGGTGTAACTTTTGACTTATTGACTATCAATAAGCTGATGACATATGGCACTGAGTAGTTTGTCACTCTTCACATGCGCTGTTCATGTATTGGACAACTCAACTTAGTCAAGACTCCTCCTTTGACCAACGAATCTATTGGATATTCTTTACCTTCCCAACATAGCAGTCTTACACAAAACAATTTATTGTTCAAAATTCCTTCAGGCTTCTTGTCCAGTACTACTCATCCAGCAAATTGAGCAAAATTTGAACAAGATCAGATATATATATATATATATATATATATATATATATATATATATATCAACTATAGTAAATTCAGTCAAAATTCACTTAATTGGTTTTGTTGAATTGTTAATACCCATTTTGCACAAAATTAAAACTAAGAACCAACAATTTTATATGCTGATTTATTTTATATTTTTCAAATCAATAATCCCCAATTCATTTATGAGAAAATTAAACCTTTCTTTATTAAGGGGTTTTGTAAACAAATCAACCAATTGATTTTAAGAATTAACAAATTGAACTATGCGGTCACCATTATTCACATGATCCCTTATGAAGTGGTGGCGTATTTCAATGTGTTTTGTTCTGGAATGTTGTATAGGGTTCTTTGTTAAATTTATTGCACTGGTATTGTCACAAAGTAAAGGAATTTGGGAAAGAATTAGACCAAAATCACTTAGTTGTTGTTTGATCCATAGGTTTTGTGCACAATAGCTTTCAGCAGCTATGTATTCCGCTTCAGTTGTTGATAAAGCTACACACGCTTGCTTCTTACTATGCTAAGATATTAAACTAGATCCAAGAAGGTGGCATGTTTCACTTGTACTCTTCCTATCAATTTTACATCCTGCAAAATCTGAGTCAGAGTAACCAATTAAGTTCAAGGATACTTCACTCGGATACCATAGACTAACATCTATAGTCCCTTTGAGATACTTCAGTATACTCTTAGTTGTCATGTAGTGTGACTCCTTAGGATTTGCTTGATATCTTGCACAAAGACACACACTGAACATGATATCCGGTCTACTTGCAGTAAGATAGAGAAGTGATCCTATGAGCCCTTTGTATTTAGTTTGATCAACATTAGCCCCCTTTTCATCAATATCCAAGTAACATCCAGTGGCAATAGGTGTAGCAGCCTCCTTGCAATTCTCCATATCAAATTTCTTCAACAACTCTCTGCAATATTTGGATTGACTAAGGAATGTACCATGCTGAAATTGCTCAATTTGCAAACCAAAAAAGTAATTGAGTTCTCCCATCAGGGACATCTCAAATTCACCCTGCATAGCTTTAACAAACAACTCACACAAAGTTTCATTAGTTGAACCAAATATAATGTCATCAACATAAACTTTAACAAGTATAATTTCATTGCATGTTTTCTTAATGAATAAAGTCTTATATGTTTTTCCTCTCTCATAACCTTGAGAAAGAAGGAAATTACTCAACCTCTCATACCACTGTCGAGGTGCTTGCTTCAACCCATATAGTGCTTTATTGAGTTTGAAGACATGATCTGGATACTTGTGATCTTCAAATCTAGAGGGTTGACTCACATAGACTTCTTCATCAATGTATCCATTAAGAAAGACACTCTTCACATCCATTTGGTGCAACTTAAATCCATTCATACAAGCATATGGCAATAATAGTCTCACTGCCTCTAATCTGGTCACATGTACATAAGTTTCTCCTAAGTTTATTCCTTCCTCTTAGTTGTAACCCTTTGCAACCAATATGGCTTTATTCCTCACAATGACTCCTTGTTCATCCAATTTGTTCTTGAATACCCATTTGGTTCCAATCACATTCATCTGCTTAGTTTTGGGAATAAGTGTCCAAACTTCATTCCTTGCAAACTGATTTAGTTCTTCATGCATTACATTGATCCAATTACTCTCCTCTAGTGCATCGGCTATACTTTTGGGTTCCACTTGTGATACAAATGCCATGTGCTCACCAAAATGATTCAAGGATCTTCTAATTGATACCCCTTTCTGAACTTGACCAATGACATTGTCCAATGAGAGATTTTTGGACACTCTGCACTCTCTGGACAGTCTAGAGTTAATTGTGTCTGCACCAACTCCAGATTCAATCGATTAAATTCCCGGTTCAATTAATTGAATTTCTGGCAGTTTACTAACTTCCTTTTATTTATTCTTCTGTCCAGTATCAACTTGTTGTTCAGTAGGAACCTCATCATCTGCACCTGTCTTAGGACATTCCTACATGTTCTGGTTAGTTTCATCAAATGCAATATGCATGGATTCCTTAACTTGCATGGTTCTCTTATTATATGCTCTATATGCATAACCATGCAAAGAATAGCCAAGGAAAATACCTTCATCCACTTTTGAGTCAAATTTGCCCATGTTATCCTTACCATTGTTCAAAATGCAACATTTACATCCAAAAACTTTGAAATGAGAGATATTGGGCTTTCTACCTTTATACAACTCATAGGGGGTCTTCTTCAAGATTGGTTTAATAAGCACTCCATTGAGAACATAGCAAGTTGTACTTACTGCATCATCCTATAAGTACATTGACATATCTGTTTCATTCAAGAGTGTCCTTGCTAGTTCCTCCAAAGACCGATTCTTTCTCTCTACTACTCCATTCTGTTGAGGAGTCCTTGATGTTGAAAAGTTGTGTTTAATTCCAAATTTGCTACAGAATTTGTCAAATCTCTCATTCTAGAATTCTTTGCCATGATCTGACTTAATGGTAGAAATACCTCAATTCTTTTCATTCTGGATAACTTTGGCAAATCTCTTAAAAGCATGATAGGCTTCGTCCTTGGTGGCAATGAATAGAGTCCAAGTAAAATGAGAATAATCATCTACTACTACAAGACCATAGTAATTACCTCCTAGGGTCATGGTTCTAGAGGGACCAACCAAATCCATGTGAAGTAGCTCAAGAGGTCTAGATGATAAAACCACATTTAGTTGTTTGAAATAACTTTTAGTTTGTTTACCCTTTTGGCATGCTTCACACAATCTGTCCCTTTCAAACTTGAGCTTAGGCAAGCCAATTACTAGTTCTTTTGATGCAAGCCTATTGAGATGATGCATATGAATAT
>Ga0099824_1003471_pt1 | contig 23016 bp, 14 predicted proteins | sample SiratrowhiteBW_FD_76837 | JGI IMG/M metagenome (GOLD analysis project Ga0099824, IMG submission 76837) | Root nodule microbial communities of legume samples collected from California, USA - Siratro white BW | ecosystem: Host-associated > Plants > Roots > Nodule | place: USA: California... | reverse complement strand
TTGTTTTTGGAAGATTAAAAGAATTTTGATTCTTTAGGAGTTGCTAGGTTTTTTGACATTTTTACTTTTTTTTTTTTTTACTTATATCTATATAGTTTATGGTGTGTTCTTGTTGTAGTGTGTTTTTGACAAGGGTGGATAGAATCTTTGTTTGTATGTCATATCATTGCATGCATTTAGGTTTTTCACTCTAATTGTGTATTTGTGTGTGTAAAATTTGGATCTAGGATAGAGATTTATTTTTGTATTAAGATTGGAACACCCCTTAATAGCTTTTATTAATTTTATTTTTTGTTGTTAAAAAAACAAATAGTTATTTAATATTGATATTTATATTAATTGAGTGATACACAACTTGTACTTTTGCTATCAATTCTGTACTAATAAAATTATCTAGTGTTTTTTAAAACATATATTATAATTTATATCACTTTATTTTTATATTAGCTTGGTATAGTGTAATGATCTTGTTTCATAAGACGCATTTTTTATTTAATAAATTGGGATTGAAACTTGTCCGGGCACACACTTCACATATAATAACAATAGATGGAGTAAAAAAAATGGGAATAGAAGCAATTTTTTTTTTAAATAATGACATTATTATTTTAAAATGTAAAGCTCATTGAAGATTATTTTATTTTGTTGCTAATATTTTTTTCCAATACACAGGCCCATAACCAATGAATGGAACCAAGCCAACATATTCTTAAAGAACCCAACTTAAATAGATATCACGACTCCAACCTTAATTCGAAATTAAGAGCCTTGCTTGAAAAAATTGTGGATAAAAGGAGAGATAATAATAATAAAAATATTTAAATATAATAAGTGGACTTAATTGTAGGATTACATAATTAAGTTAAACAAGCACAATAGTAATTTTAACATAGAGTAATTTTTTTTTGTAAAATGTTTAAATATGCAAGATTGCATGATTTATAAAATTAAAATAAATAATTATTTTAAACAGTGTAAATATTATTATATGCCAGGGTCATATTTATCAAAATACGAATTTTGTTGTAGTATAGTAAGATAATAAAAAAATAAAAACGAATACTAAATAACACACAAAATAAATAAATTTTATAAATAATACGACGTGGTAGTAAAGATTGGATAAAAAAAATTATAGATATTGATTACATGTTTAAAAACAATAAATATTTATATTTAAATAATTTCATTTTATTTTCGTAAGATATACACATATTAAAAAAAACAATAATCAAAATACATAACATAAAATATTTTTCTCATACCCTAATTCATTTCTAATTCATTTCTAGAAAACAATATCTATTACAATCTAAGAACATAGTTATTTTAGTCAAATTATAATTCAAATTATATATCAAAAGATAAATTATTAAGGCGGTTTCAACCCTACAACCCTCTTAATAAGTCCTTTTTATATTATAAAAGTGTCAATTTGTCAAATGCTGAAGAATTTTTTTACTGTATTTTTTTACAAATCGCCTTGATATATCATATGTACGACGACGGTTAGACAATCGGCGTCGTATATCACATACTTTCTACGACGGATAAATCGATAACAGTTGCAAAACCGATTTTATAGGCCCTCCAGAACTGCTGTTAAATGCTCTTTTTCTATTAGTGATTGTGTTTCCATCAATTTCTCTATGTATCTCTCCATGATTTATTGTTCAGTAAAGATTAAATTTTTCTTCAAGTTTCAATTACTCTTTTATTTTTATACTTCCAATATCTTTATTAAAATCCACCTATCTCATTAAATAAAAAAAATTAAAAATTCAACTAAACAAAGAAATATGAATTAGAATTCCACTCAAGTAAAAAAAATATCAAATAACAAATTTTTTTTTAAATATCTAAGTTCTATGAAATTTATAAATTTCTATGAAAACCTAGTAATAAAAAGCAAAAAGATATTTAGAACATGTAATTAATCTAAGAAAGTGTCACCCTAACTTGTTATTAATGTGTCAAACAGGGAGAAGATGCTTTAGTTTTATGAAGGGTTTAAGTTAAAAAGAGGGAGGACGAAAGCTTGAATGAAAATGGAAAGAGAAAGGAGAAATTGCAATTTTTTTAATGAACAAGAGAGGGTGATTTTTATCAACATCTCTCATTCATTAAGCTCAACATAAATTACTACTGTAATGCTCGATTTAAATATAAAAACAACTCACATATACTATACGAATATCTCAAATAAAATAAATTTTAAACATATATTAAATTCAGTTATTATTTGTTAGTTATCCCACACACTTATTTAATTACAAAGCAAGTCTTTACACAAATAAGACAATTATATATATATATATATATATATATATATATATATATATGTTATTATTTTTATTTATATTAAAAAATATACTATATTTTATTTAAAATAATTATATCTTACTCAGAACTTATAATTTATTTTCTATATATTAATTTTGACCTTACAATATTAAATAATAATAATAATAAAATACTTCTTACAATATAATATACAAATCTTATTTATAAAGAGAAAAACGAAAAAACAACTTAAAATAATAGTACACTTTTACCCAACTTAAAACAAAAAATATATAACTTAAATATGTTTTATCTCGTCTTATTTTAGTTTTTTGTTATTTTTAAATCTTTGACACTTTTTAGTGTTTTTTAGTTGTTGTTGTTATTATTATTATTATTTATTTTAGTATTAAAGTTATATTGCTTATGAATTATGTACTTAAAACAATTAATTAATTTAATTTAAAAGATCTTTTATTATATTAATCATATTAATAATAATAAATAATTTTTACAATTACTAAAATATATAAAGTTAGGCACTAAAGATATATTAAATTTTTAAAAGATACCCCAACTACAAATACCAATTGAAGAGTTTGGGGTATTCCTACTGTCTATTTTCAAATGAGTTTAAGTGCACTTCTTCCGACAATGTGGTCCATATTCCGCTAACATAATGACTAATGGGCTCACACTACAGCGGGAAGCCCATTCAATTGGCCCAAACCCTAACCCATAAGGCCTAGTGCTATAAAAGGCACAAAGGAAGTAGGGTTTTAGTTCAGTGCCTCTCTACTCGGGACTTGTTCGCCGTAGCAGCAGGAGCAGACTCAGGTTCTCCTCTCTTCGATCTCTCTATCGATTGAGTTTCTCGATTTCCTTATCAATTTTTTGCATTCTTCTTTGATTTCTTTCATGTTAATTCGTAGCAAAAAAATGTGCTCTTTAATCCAGTGTGGTCTATGTACATTTCCGAATCCGAACGCAGTTGCCAGAACCATTTTGTTTCCTTAGCTTTTGTGTTCAAGTTATCTCCTATTTTATGCTCTCATTCTCGTTTAATAAGTTACTCACGGTTTTTGTATGCGTTTTCTTATGTAGGATGTCTCACAGGAAGTTCGAGCACCCAAGGCACGGGTCTCTGGGATTTCTCCCCAGGAAGCGTGCTGCTCGTCACAGGGGAAAAGGTTTATTTTTCTTTTGTTTTAATTATTCCTTATCCTTTAAGTGTATGTTTTGCCTGTTTTTTTTAATCATCGATTGCACTTGTGAATTTCCGTAGTTACACAAGGACACTTGTATGCGAAATATTGTTTTGCTTATGAGATCCAATGATGTTTTCCCTCTACATCACTTGTTAATATTTTTGTAGACTCATAATGTTGTTTTGCTTTACTCTAACAGATTTTTTGTGGTTCTGGATTGTAATTTTTTTTTATGTTTTTTGATGAAAGGTGCCTTTTTCTATAGGTTATGTTACCCATAATCTTGATATCCTTTAATTTTGCCTTTGCAGTGAAGGCATTCCCCAAGGATGATCCATCCAAGCCACCCAAGTTTACTGCATTCTTGGGTTACAAGGCTGGTATGACCCACATTGTTCGAGAGGTCGAGAAGCCAGGATCAAGTGAGTTCCATCCTCTGCATCTTTTGTTTTTTTAATTAATTTAGGTTAATGAACATAAGAATCTTGTCCATCATGTTTTTTACTCGGATACCTGGTCTGCTTTGTCTTCAGTTGTTTACAGGTTTAAAAGTATGTAAATAATTTATTTAATCTATCAGAATGCTGATTTTGGAGATAGATTTCTTGCTAATTATCAATGTGGATTAATGATACTGAGAATGAGATGGCTAGTAATGCGAAATTAACAATTTATTTTTTTACATTATCACCGCATTTAAATTTGAGTTTTCAATGTTTTGCAAAATAAATTTGAGCTTATTTTTTCACTCGTACGTTTTTATCGTTTATTAGAATTGCCTTATTTAACTTTCTGTTAGATGTTGTTGTGGAACCTGTATTCATTTAATTGTATATATGCTTTTATATCAGAGCTTCACAAGAAAGAAACCTGTGAGGCTGTTACAATTATTGAGACCCCTCCGTTGGTTGTCGTTGGTGTTGTGGGTTACGTGAAAACTCCCCGTGGTCTTCGAACATTGAACACTGTGTGGGCTCAGCACCTGAGCGAGGAACTGAAACGTAGGTTCTATAAGAACTGGTGCAAGTCCAAGAAGAAGGCTTTCACCAAGTACTCAAAGCAGTATGAAACTGACGAGGGAAAGAAAAGCATTGAGACTCAGCTGGAGAAACTGAAGAAGTATGCCACTGTGATTCGTGTTTTGGCTCACACCCAGGTGCTCACATATTAATGGAATTACATATTTTTCTTTTTTATCTTTTTCATTTTAAATTGTGGTGGTTGTATGTACGAAAGTCTGGCATTATCATCATTTCGACCATTTACCCCATTTTCATGTATATTTATTTTCTTGCCTGATGAGAATGATGAAATTCATGTGCTAACGCAGCACCGTAGAATTTGGTGCTATGAGCGGCACTTTCCACACGAGATTTCTGACTCCCAACTGTTTCACTCATTTCTTCTGGGTTGTTGTGCTAGCTATTCTAATTTTTTATTATTTATCTGTTTTTGGCCATTATTTTATAATGTTGTAGAATTTTAATGCTGGTTTCTACCTATGTGTTCCGTTTGTGAAAATCCAAATTCAGTGTCATTTCCATTTTTGACAGTTATTTATTGAGATATAATTCTAAGATTAGTTTGCTGCTTTTAATCTTACAGATCAGGAAGATGAAAGGGTTGAAGCAAAAGAAAGCCCATGTTATGGAAATTCAGATCAATGGTGGGTCTATTGCACAGAAGGTGGACTTTGCGTACAGTTTCTTTGAGAAACAGGTCCCCATTGATGCTGTGTTCCAGAAAGATGAGATGATTGACGTCATAGGAGTGACAAAGGGTAAGGGTTATGAGGGTGTTGTAACTCGTTGGGGTGTTACACGTCTTCCCCGTAAGACTCACAGGGGTTTGAGGAAGGTGGCGTATATTGGTGCCTGGCACCCTGCCAGAGTTTCATTCACTGTTGCCAGGGCTGGTCAGAATGGATACCACCACAGAACTGAGTTGAACAAAAAGGTTTACAAGCTCGGCAAAGCTGGCGATGAGTCTCATTCTGCTCTTACTGAGTTTGATAGGTGAGTGTTCTTTGATTATGTTACGTGCAATAAATTATTGGGTATTGTTGTTGCAAGAACTAACCCTTCATGTTTTTTTTGGATTCAGGACCGAGAAAGACATTACCCCAATGGGTGGTTTCCCTCACTATGGTATTGTGAAGAATGATTTTATCATGGTGAAAGGTTGCTGTGTTGGACCCAAGAAAAGGGTTCTTACATTGCGCCAATCCCTGCTTAAGCAGACTTCTCGTGTTGCCCTTGAGGAGATCAAACTCAAGTTTATCGATACCTCTTCAAAGTTTGGACACGGTCGCTTCCAGACCACACAGGAGAAGCAGAAGTTCTTTGGACGCCTCAAAGCATAATTATGATAATGGGATGGAATTGCTGGAACGTAACTTAGAATGCTATTTGGTTTCCATCGATCCTTTTAATATTTGTAGTCTTTCCTTTTTGGCATTATGGAACCTTTGGTAGTGAGTTTTTTTTCCTTCAAAATTTCGCTAAACTTTGTTTCAAAGGAGAATTATCGATTGAAAACATTTCAAATTTTGTTTATGATTTTATTTATATAATGTCCGGTTTAATTGGTCTGCAAATTTATTTTTGATTTTTGCTGAAACTTAATTCATTAGGGACAGGCTAGCTGTTTTCGATATTTGATACTGTGGAGGGTTTTCTGAATGTTTTATCAACATTTGCATTGACGACTATGTACTTGAAGGATTATTTAATTGTTAATTTTCATCGTGAACTTTAGTATTCCTTTGACAAAAACCACGAAGTACTAGAATTTAGTTATTGGTATTTAAATTGTTTGAACCCAAAGAATTCGAAGTTATTAGTTTTATAACAATTTGTAAATAGTGGGTTAGATTTCTTTGAAGTATGTTATAATTTTGTTCTTGCGTTGGTGACTTGGTCACGCACTGAATAACTGCAGTAATTATTGGTATCGCTTAAATTAGCCATGATTTTGAAGGACACAGTTCCATTGCCCTATAAATGACATATATAATTTAACTTTCTGGAATGTGTGGTTACCATTAAACTTATGTATTATTTAAGATAACATTTCTTTTTGTAATTTGTATAGATTAATATTTGTGTCTTTTTGTAATTTGTATAGATTAATATTTGTGTGTAATTGGATAAATGTTTTGAAACTTGGTTTCAAACAATCTTCATATAAAATCCTTCATTTAAAATAAAGTAGTTGTCAATGATGATATGCAAAATAATATTAAATGATGATATGCAAAATAATATTAAAGCAGTAATAATATTGTAATATTGATGATATGCAAAATAATATTAAAGCAGTAATAATATTGTAATATTGCGTTATGGTTTTTTCTTTTTTGACAATAGGTGAGATTTTTTTCACTGGGAAGCAAACAAGTGTGCTGGTTTTTATTATAAACTGATTTTTATTATAAACTTATGAATCACTAGCGGATTATATGAAATGAATAATAGTATTTAGGTTGGATAGGCCAGATAAGCACGAAATGCCAACTCAAAAACTAAGGATAAGTTTGGGTAGTGGTTGATTGAATGTCAGTGTTGACACCAAAATGCACATCTTCACGCGTAGGGGTTCTCTCTAGTGTAAAACCGCAACTGAGTTAAATTGCAGAGCATAACATAGGGTAACAGTAACAGATTCAAGATTTTATTGGTGCCACTCCTCTTTAACTCTCTCTCATCCTCCCTCTCTATCTGTGTGTCACCTCTTTAGGCAAGTTCTCTCCCTCTCTCTGCGTGTTTGCTTTGCTGCAACTTTAGGGTCCTGGGCTGGAATTTTAACATACCCCTTTCTTCTTTGAGTTTTTCTTCACTGCCTTTTGTTCTGTGCACTAGATTTAGGTCTCCACTTGGATATGCGACTTCCATTCCAGTTTGATTGAGTGCCAGATTAAAATTCGTGTTTTACGTTTCTCCTTTCCTGATTGGTGCTTCGTGTGTGAAGCCCCACCATTTTTTGCATTATGATTTATTGACATCGATCGGTCTTTAGTCATTGGGTCTTCGATAATCGGAATGGTGGAAGCCTTTAAGCCTTTTTGAGGGGTTACTGTACTTATTCTTCAGTTTTAGAGTGTGGATTTTGGAGCATACCAACTGTGAGCTTTTACTCCAGTTCCTTGTCTGTTGTATTTAGCTTGACTGAAACTAGAAAGATACTGTTTTTTTTATGCTATTCATAAACTGAACAAGTGAAAAGAAACAGTTGAAGTGATTCATCAACATCGTCATCATTATATGTATTTTCTGGTTGTTGCAGGTTAATTTACAATGACTGAACCTTCCAAGGTCGTTCACGTTCGAAACGTGGGGCAGGAAATATCAGAAGTACTTTTACTTTCTCTTTCTTGTTGGATGTTTCTATGGTTGGTTTGCACTTATTTGTTTTGGTATCATGATCATGTCAATGCTAAATTAAGCTATGTCAATAATTTCTTTACAGCGTATTTGGTAGCAGTGAAATAGAGGAGAAATAGGAAGGAGGGAGAGGAAACACAGGAGATGTAATAAGTTGTGGGTTGTGTTTGGTAGAGTGACATAGGATAGAAAAAAAATAAAGAGTCATGGATACCTCAAATTTTAGTTCTTCACAAGCCTGCAATGAGTAGAAATGAACAGTGGAAGACTTTATAAAAAAGAAAACTGATTATTTATAGATTTTTGGTTTTTTTCTATTTTTCTCTTTGCTGTTTATTTTCTATTCTGTCAAACATAACTCCTAAAATCCATTTCATTTGTCACATTTCCATTCACCTTATTGTTTTCCTCGCCTAGCAAACGTATCTTTAGCTTTACTTTGATGTGATGAGAACAATATAATTACCAAAAAGGTGTTTGAAAAGAGACTGGTAAGGTAACCAAGGGTGTATTTGATTTCTATATTCAAAAGTTCTTTTTTAATTTTCAAAATGCAACTAAACAATGTTGCTTAGACAAATCTCCTAACTGTTTCATTCTTTAGTTTTCAAAATTTAATTGGATTTGTATGAGAAATTGATTGGTAAGTAGTGAGAATTGTTTTAGAAAACAATGATAGTAGTGAAAAGGAAATCAAATCGGCTTACTCGGGAATATCTAAATTTTTGAAACTTCTCATAAAATGTTTGTACATTTTTCATTTTAGATGTTTAGTTATTGATTTCACCCTTTTTGTAAGCTGTAATAAACACTTGTGCGTGCACATGATATATCATATAAGCTGCAAGACATATATTTTCTTGTCTGAGCAGAGAATGATCATGCTTCCTTTACAAGTAAAGTAGAGTTTTTACTTTCTGAAATTAGTAATCCTTTCTCCTTTGATTACAGAATGATTTACTCCAGCTGTTTCAGCCTTTTGGAGTCATAACTAAGCTTGTTATGTTGCGTGCAAAAAATCAGGTTTTCTTTTTCATTCCTCTAAACGAAACTGATAGTTTAGAAACTTAAAGTTGTTTCATTTCATTATTTTTTGTACTTGTGCAAAAATGTTCCTTCTGTAGGCTCATTTCATATTTGTAGGCTCTTCTCCAAATGCAAGATGTTCCTTCTGCAGTTAATGCTTTACAGTTTTATGCAAATATCCAGCCAAGTATAAGGTACAAATGGATTGTTTATATTTTTGTCTTTCGATGATGTACATGATTGCATTGACTCTAGTTTAATAATTAGATTTTTGGTTTTGTATTAGTATATTCCCTTTGATAATAAGGTTAACATAATCCTTTTGTTTTGTTCTAGAGGGAGGAATGTTTATGTTCAGTTTTCCTCACATCAAGAACTGACAACAATGGATCAAAGTCAAGGACGAGGAGACGAGGTTGGTGTTTTATTTTTGTTTGTATTTTTTATTTAAAAAACTAGATGCTCTACCTGGTCTATTTTTTTTTTTTAAAAAAACAGATTGGAATGATGACATTTTTTCTGGAATTTTTATTTTTGTATGATATACCTTGACCACCCCACCACCCCTCCCCCCAATGTCTTTGTATGCTAGACTGTCCCATTTCAGTGGGATCAGTGTTAAATTGTTATGGCCTGTATTTTCCTCTTTCTCTTTAACATGTACTTCCTCTATTTATTCTCCTTTCTCTATCTCTTCTCTTTCTCTATGCTGTCATGCTGTTGGGAACTCTCTGGATGCACAGCCAAATCGAATTCTCTTAGTTACAGTTCATCACATGCTGTATCCTATAACAGTGGATGTGCTGTTTCAAGTATTTTCACCCCATGGAACTGTGGAAAAGATTGTAACATTTCAGAAGTCAGCTGGTCAGATTTTTAGATTTCTCCCTTCTCTTCTTTCCTTCCCTGTTAACTTTTTTATATCTGGACATTAACTAGCTAAATTGAGGATATAGTAATAGTTTGTTTTGAATATGTGTGTGTGTGTGTAAATAGAAAAATATTTTTATGAATTTTTTGTAAAGTGCCCAATATTGTCTTCTATTGATCTATGTAACCAACCCCCATTATAGGATAAATCTTTGTTGTTATTGTGTGTAAGTAAATGGAACAAAAGTAGAACAAGGTTCTTTAAATTTAATGAATTTGTAAAGGCTTTGGTTTTTTCATTTTGTTGTTATTGTGTGTAAGTAAATGGGACAATAGTAGAACAAGGTTCTTTAAATTTAATGAATTTGTAAAGACTTTGGTTTTTTAATGTGTTGTGGAATGTGTTAGAGGTCTTGTAAGTAAACATTATAAGAGGAAAACCAGAAATAAAGTTCTGCAGTAAGATAGTTTTATAGCAGTTTGTTGGTAGCAGTTTCTAGCCATTGGCAGTTTTAGTTGTTATTTGCAGTTCTGATGTTTATTAGGGGACATGCATAACTCCTATGAGAAAGTTATTAGCTAGAGCAGAAACAGGGAGGGTAGGAGGAGAAAAGGATAATAGACAGTAGAGAAAATTGAGAAAGGGAGAGACCAAGCTCTCGGTATCTTGTAGAGAGAGCTGTGTTTCCTCTATTAACTGTTATTAGTGTCTTGTGTACTTTGGCATTTTGTTGCTGGTTACAGAGAATAAAATTCAATATCTATTTCCATACCTATTGGTTTCTTATAAGAGTGTTTCTTAATTTTCAACACATAATGTGATAGGACTAAGGTGGGAAAGAGAAAAAAAAATAGAAAGAGTGGAAGAAGATCTGGAAGGAAAGGATATAGAGAGATGAGAGTAATAGAAGGATTAAACCAAGGAACTGTTCACTCCACTTGTATTAGCATTCCAGTCTGTCAAAAATACAACAGCCATGCTTTATTTATTGGCAGCTATCCAATAGCTAAAAATCTCAGCTAAGAATAGCTGACTAACTAAAACAATTTTTTTTTTTTCTATTTATATAACAAAAACTCCTCCCCCAATGGAGGATCCTTGGCTTCAAGGGTAGTGGCATAGCTTAGAAGGGAGATAGGATAATTAAATTTGGTCTAATAGATAAACTTTAGAAACTAAATTAAAGCTTTTTAAGACTGAAACCTAAAATGTAAATAAGGGACCAAAATTCTTATTTTTGTCTAAAATTAAAAATAGATATTTTATTCAATACTAATAATATTTTCAAATACTAAGTTATATATTTCTCAATCACCAATAATAAATTTAAGTCACTAAAAGACTGTAGACAATTTTAATTTGTAAATTTTTAGACTTTGAAAGAGTGTAATAGAAGGGTAATATTTAATAATTTTCTTTATTATTATTTTTGTTGACAATTTTATGTTAATAATGATATTCAAAATTTGATTGATATCAACAACTCTTATGATGAATTTAATTAACTTTATATATATATATATATGTTACCTATTTCTTTCATTAATTGTCTTTCCATAATGTTAAAAACATTTTTTGTTACATTTTTCAAACTCGCTATATTTTGAAAAAACAAAACTCATTATATATAAAAAAGCTTGATGTTTTTCTTGTAGATTTTTTAATGCAAATTTTGTCTATTACATTCGTAATTTTTGTGCAAAATTTGTCTGCAGAATTTTGCTATAATTTTGACAAAATTATGATTATTTCCTTAAATTTATTGAAAAATTCATAGAAATATTTTGTTATATATTCTTATACAAATTTTATTTTTTTCTGAAAAATTGATGTTTCTTGCAAAAATCTTCACAAAGCTATAAATAATTTTTCTATTTTCTTATCCATAGCAGGTGAGATTTTAATAGTTGTAAAAAAGTAATCTGAGAAGTGTTATTAACAAAGTACAAAATATATTTTAGACATTTGGTTTCTATGACTGACTTTTGATACTTCCACCTTTTACTTGCATTATGTAAATACCCAAACTCTTTTATACAACTTTTTGAGGATGAAACTTTGGCATAGTACGGTTGAAAGTTTGGGTATTTATAAAATGCAGGTACGCAAAGTGAGAGTTTCGAAAGTTGCAAAACGAAAAATTGTCAATTCTAGGGGGATGAAAAACACCATTAACTTAATATTTGAATATCTTAATAAGTATTTGAATTCCATTAATTCTTTAAAATCCCCTATAAGAGATGATATTGTTACATTTAACTTATACATTATAATCTTAATTATTTTGGTCCCTACAACTCTTTTTAAGCTCAGCCATTGCTCAATGGTTATGAAATGCAAACAGAATGGTAAGTGGAGGGTTGTTTCTGTTCATTCCCCAAAATTGCGCACAAAAACATGTTCTCTATCACTAATTATATCGAGTAGTGCTCCATGTAACCTGTAGATCTGATACATGCACTGTTGAGGAAGTTTTGCTGCTGTATATGAATGTTAAATGACAAAAATTATGTATGCTTGTTTTTGTGATAAATGATGTCCCAAATGGATTCCTTGGTATGGTGGTAAAAACAAAAATTCTGGGCTGTGAAGCTTCTTTTTTGACAGTTAAGATTTCAACAATTTTTAAGATTTCTTTTGGGACAAATTTCATTCTGGGCTATCCCAACTGCTGACTTACTTTGCTTCCCTTAACAATTTACTCGGCTTCTTATCTCTGTGTACTTGCTACTTTGTTAGCACTGCCTGGAGCCATGTTATCATGTTTTTGGTCAACATTCTCCTCTTAGACTACTGTTAGAATGAGATTTGTTGCATATATGCCAAGCTACGAGCTTCTCTCATGGTTCTTGGCTTGAATAGTGTAGTGTATTCTTCCTATAGACCGGACCAACCATATAAGCATCAAGGTATTCTTTAGATGAAGGAAGTTTACTGGGAATTGCATCAAATTCATGATAAATTCTGCCAAGGTGTGATGCTGTCGCAAACACGTGATTTTCTTATAGGAGGTGTTATCTCCCTTTCAGGCAATAGCCGATAAAGCTGATCTGAAATGTCCTCCTCCATGTCTAATAGTGTATCAACCTTTTGAAGCCTCTGTTAAATTTGAACGAACTGTTCTTTCATTTCGTGTAGTTGTGTTTCCATGCCCTTGGGTTTTGGTCTAGTGATAGGAGAACTAGGCTCTAGATGTCACTTATGTAGGATACAGCTTGAAAGAGAAAGAAACAGAAAAGAAAGAGGGGAAGAGGGAAGAAGAGCAAAACACAGGATAGAAAGAGGGAGATGAGAGAAACCAATAGATCAAAGAACTGTGTCCTACACTTCTGTTTTCATTTTTCTAGTTTGTCTAAAATACAATAATAAAAAATCATCCATGGACTTCTAAAGAGAGAAATATAGGTATGATAGATGATATTATGTGATAGGAAGAAAAGGTGGAGAGAAATAATAAGTGTTAATGAGATGTTTGCTACATATAGGAGTGTTTATATCTATGAAGCAAGGACACAAACATTGCAACACTTATAATTTCCAAAATGTGGGATACGGTGACACGTATGTATACATACACACACATATATAGAACATCATTATGAATTATTTAAATTGACAATCAAGATTTATATATTCAAAATCATGTATAAAAAAGTTAGTTAAATATAACAATCTAAACATATTGTTACCTAATACAAAAATGACTAATCCATCTATCTGAAATCAAAAAAGTGAAAAAGATATTTCATTCATTAATCATCATCAACATTGAAAAAAACACTTTACCCGAGATACATATGAAGACAAATTAACAATTAATTTTTTTTTTTTCATTATGTGAAGATATGATTGGAGAATAAATAAAGACGTTTATAATACACACACACAAACACACACACACACACACATATATATATATATATATATATATATATATATATATATATATATATATATATATATTGGTAGCCACCCAATAGTTATAAAATCCTAAACTAACAGGACCTAACGTAACATAATGAACATGCCCTTGCCTTCTAATCAGATATGAGGATTGTTATTCAAATTTCTATGGCAAAAAACTGTTACATTTCATTTATGCACGTATTGTTAGCGTACGTTCTACTGATTTTGTTTTCATGAATTTGCAAACTTTGTAGGCTTTCAAGCTCTCATCCAGTTTCAATCACGTCAGAGTGCTGTTAATGCAAGAAGTACACTTCAGGTTATTTTACATTTCCTTTTATGCTGTACTTGACTTGTTAGTTCTAATATTGTTTCTGAATGATTATTGAACTTTTGGAAATTTCCAGGGACGCAATATTTATGATGGTTGCTGTCAGCTGGACATTCAGTTCTCAAAGTAGGTCAAATTTATCGATGTAATTTTGTTGTGTGTTGGCTTTTGTGTTTATAGAATTGTTTTTTTACTTTATTTTCTCTCTGCTTTTTTATTTACTTTATTTTCTTACATGGATCTTTAATTCATTTTAATTGCAGCCTTGATGAATTACAAGTGAACTACAATAATGACCGTTCAAGGTGATTCAGTCAGTTCTCGTGTTTCTGTTTATATTGATTCAGTCAGTTCTTATGTTTCTGTTCTTATTTTCACTGGATAATCTCCTTTTTGACATCTTATTTATGACATTGTTGCTGACTTAATTCCATCTTTCGCAGAGACTTCACGAACCCAAATCTCCCAACAGAGCAGAAAGGCAGACCTTCACAAGTATTTTCTGTTTGGTTCTTTATTTATATGTTTATGAATCAAGTCTGTTGATCTTTGTAAAGTCCATTCTAATATATATATTTTTCTCCTTTATCTTCTGTTAAGCAGCCTGGATATGGTGATGCAGGAAATATGTATGCTGCTCAAGGTTCTGGAGGCAGGGCAGGTGCTAAATATTTTAAGCTGCTTTGATTGGTTTGGTTTATTTGTCATAATGTGTTATTTTTTGATGTACTGATGTTTGTTTTTTTTCCCTCTTTCCAGTTGGATTTCCACAGGTGGGAATTTTTCAGATCAATTTGAAGTTCCAATTATATACTATTCTTGCACAGTTGATTTAATGAAGTTATCATCATTCATTTTGTTTCTTGTGAAAGCAACATTAGAAATGTGTTACAGTTAATCCCATCTCTTACCAATCTTTGTAAAATATAAAGGTACGGAATACAAAGTTTGTATGATTATAGCCTACCAGTTTATAGGATCTTTTGTTTGCTTACAACTTGGTTAGCGCTTTGTTTTTAAGTTGATTTTGCCTTTCAAATTAGGTTTTGATTGGGATAGGGGGAGAAGTAGGTGAGTTGGGATTTTGCTTCTTGAACTCTGAGATTCCTTTCGATTTTAAGATAAATTGCATGATGATATTTCTAGTAAAACGGCTACAAACATCTGTTAAATTAAGATGCTTTCTTTCTATTCGAAAAGTAAAAATCTAATGATTTATTATTGTGTTTTCAATTATAGATGGCAAATGCTGCAGCCATTGCAGCTGCCTTTGGGGGAGGTTTGCCTCCTGGAATAACTGGGACAAATGAAAGGTGTACAGTGCTTGTATCAAATCTTAATTCTGATGTAAGAACGTTGTCTGGCTTCTTCTAGAACGTTCTCTCCCTTACTTTGCTTATTTTTCTTAAAATCTGTTAATTTCAGAGAATTGATGAGGATAAACTATTCAACTTGTTCTCTATTTATGGGAATATTGTGAGAATTAAACTTCTCCGAAATAAACCAGATCATGCACTCATCCAGATGGGTGATGGTTTTCAAGCTGAATTAGCTGTACACTTTCTGAAGGTATGTTTAGTTTATACCTTGCTGTTCGTATAATCATGATACTAGATTTTTGTCACACCTCTTACTCAAGGGATGGGTTATTTTTTTGTTACTTTTGTTATTGTTATTCTTGGTGATATATTATTTGAATATTTTTTTTATCTACAATTTCAGTGTCTATATTTGACAACTCATTACTAGTTTTCTTAGTGATTTTGTAGAGTTTTAAAAGAAAATGAAGAAAGTTTGGTAAGAGCAAAATCATGTTTCTTTTTCTAAGGTTCGATTGTAGTTGTCAGTTTTTAATCCATCTATGTTTAAGTTTACCCTTAAAATTTATCATCCGTTGGTTATTCTGTTGATAAATTAACTTTAAAATATAACTTCCTCTTCTACAAACTTTCTACCATGTCATCTGGCATTGTCTACAACGGTCCATGAAATTGTTTTACTTAGCTCTTAAAAGTTATTTCGTTTATTCGTGATTTTATTTTCTTGATGCTGCTGTATGCTGTATGGAACAAGACTGAAATTAAAGGATCTATTTTACGAGAGGAAACTTGTCTGTTTATTGTAGAGGTCTTTTTTTTTTTCTTTGCATTTTCACTATTAAAAAATTTTGGTTTTCGCTTCATACTATTTCATTTGTAATTTTATTTGTGTCGTTTGACATGCATTAATTTTGTGACATCAGTGGTATTGTTCCATGTTTTTGAGTGGCAGCATTAAGTATACTGTTACTGAAAAACCGTAGTTGAATATTCTGACGGGTTAACATTGTTTGGTGTCATCAAATTTGAATCACCAAAACTTTAACTTTAATTGTTGGTTTGTGTTGCTTCTGTGAGAAAATAGAAGAATGGTGAAGTATATTTATCATTTTCTGTACTTAGCTGGTAGCAATTTTACATTAAGATATTACACCGAATACTTTTTAGATCCTCTATAATCCTGCAAATTATTATTTATTCCTTCTTTTCTTATTGTAAGCTGGTCACAAACATTTTCAATTTTGATATGTAGGGAGCCGTGTTGTTTGAGAAACAGTTAGAGGTCAACTTCTCCAGGCATCCAAACATAACCCAAGGTGCTGAGACACATGAATATATCAGTTCAAATCTCAACCGTTTCAACCGTAACGCAGCCAAAAACTACCGGTATTGCTGCTCTCCAACAAAGATTATCCATTTGTCCACACTCCCACAAGACATCACCGAGGAGGAGATTGTGAGCCTTGTAGAGGAGCATGGAACCATTGTCAACAGCAAAGTCTTTGAGATGAATGGAAAAAAACAGGCTCTGGTTCAGTTTGAGAATGAGGAGCAGGCTACTGAAGCCCTTGTGTGCAAGCATGCCACCACACTTTCTGGCTCAGTAATCCGTATCTCCTTTTCGCAGTTACAGAATATATGAGTCTTTGTTAAGGAGTTGTGAACAACCGGAGCAACGGTTGTTGAGCATAATAGGGACAAGAATTCTGAATTTGGGAAGGATATTTTTTATGCAGATGATAGTCATCTTCATTATCTTGTAATGGTCTCTTTGCTTTCTAACTGATTTACTCATAATATCCACTCTTCCATTTTTCACCTTTATTCATTCATCTTCTCATCTCCTTTGATCTGCTAGTTATTTAGGCTGCTAACATAATGTAGTGGGGAGGTGTACATTTTGTGATTGAGAATAGGGAGAGGAGGATTTACTACCTTATTGCCTTATATATCATTGTTGTATGTGTTTTGTAATTCAGGCTAATTAGTAAGTACGCCTTTTTGTTGTATTCTCAATCCATGTCAAAAATTTCTAATCCAATTGAGCAAGAAATTACTTTTTGTGTGTTTGTTTTTGAAGTATCTATCCACTGGTGAACTCTTCCTGCTTGCAGCATATTTCCCTCCTCCTGTAGCATCTCTTGTTCTTCCTTTTCCATGTGTTGAGAATATGTTCATTATTTCTACTCCTCCTCCTTTCTCAACCCCTTTCCTCCCCATGACCAGCAAGCTGCTCAATCCTCAATGTGATAATGAAACATTGAAACCCAAGGTTTAGAAGAACTTTATGTCATTGGCCATTTCTCTTAGAAGTTCTTGCTTGCAACGCAGGAAAGCAGGTCAACGGGGCAAGTCGCAGCGTGAAGTCATTTCAACGAGTTAAATCCTGCCACGGAAACAGCTCAGATTATTCATTGTTATTTCTTCGGTAGAATTGAAATGACTCACAGTCGTACAACTTTCAAAAACTACACCCAGATCAGGTACTAGTAGTTGTACCAACACTGCAATGGCAAAAGAAAGGGAAAAAACCATTCATGTTACATTAGATTTCATTGAAAGAAAAAGGAAAAAAAATGGCTAGTGTCAACAACTGTTTAAATTTTGTAGGTCCTTGGGCCGCCAACTTTTTCAATGACTCAATGCATATTAATTAGTATTGTACAATTGCCGATCCGATTAACATTCATTTTAGCTGTGCTCATCCAACTACAGCCTATAAATGCTATTAGAAAACAAAAATAAATTGACAGGAGTATTTCAGAGAAATCGTCAAAAGGCCAACTTAAACCAAGTTTAAGCTCCAAAAGGGACCTCAGAGTTTAAGGAAATAAAATATACAACTTAATCACTTTAACATCGATTTTTATTTTGAGGATACTGCGAAACAAGTTGTGCTGAAATCCCAGCATATACATGTTTCTCTCAAATGACTCCCATAACAAAACAAGAAAAATGTTTCGTACAGCTTGTTTAGTATTGATTGTTAAGTTATAGTCGATTGTTCTATATTATTCAGGTTTTTTCTACCTTCAATTTTGTTTGTAATGTTATTGAAGGAGGATGTACTACCATCCTTATGTATTTCTCTTTTCTCTTTATTCGTTGACAGTGAGGTAATTTATGATGGAGATTTGAGTATGATATGAAGTCACATTCTCTATAGGGAAGTTTGTATTTTGTTATCCAGAATTAAAGATGGTGTTGTGACTCTCGTATCACTACTTTCAATTTGATATTTCAGCCTGAGTTCATTTGTACTATTTTTTTTTTAATGCAACAGTCAGTGGCATTTTTTAAAATTTTTGTTTGGACTTTTCTCCATTGCACAACATCATATATTTAGGCATAGTTCTGCAACTGCCTTGTGTCTATAAAAGAAGATAGTACTGCTGTATATTTTTTCTATTTTGATGACATTGAACACAAAAAACAAGGACAAATTAAGGAAATGCTTGCTGATCTTGATCTAAGGCCAAGAGATCAAATGCTACTTCAATTGATGAAAAATATTTAATTCTTAACGAAAACATCAATTATTAGAAGTTAGACATAAGAAAAAAATTTGATCCAAAAAACTGGTTTATTTGGTTAGCGAGTCTTCAAACTTAAGTATGATATAAATAGTTCATGTTGTGTAAAGTGGGACTCTTGTCAGAATGTTGATAAACTAATCATGTCTTCATCAAAGACAAAGTAGCACCCTGACATGCTATTGTCTCAAACCCTTTTATTTTGTTTTTGCTTTCTTTCTTGTCTGTTATGAACGTGTCCGGTCCTGTTTGGATTGCACGTAATACTCACATTGTAAGATTGATAAGTGCTCTATTCATTGATTAAAGTGAAGATTCAAATTTTTTTATTCCTCATAATTGTTGTCACACTAGTTTGGTTGCTTTTGACATAAGCAATCAGGCAACAGAACTAGGCTAATTTTCTTTCATAATTCTGTTTGGGGATTATGCGAAACATTGAAGTCATTTGTTTATTATTTTATTTATGATTAGTTGCTTATTATATAATTTAAACCATTGTATGGCATATTTTATTTGATTTTACTTTTTTTATTGAGAATATTATTTATTTTATTGTTTTGTATGTGTGTAAGGTCTTTTTATTATATAGAATGATATAATAATTTGTGACCGTGAAAATATTATTTATGTATTTGATCTGGATGTCGTTAATAAGATTTTATTATGTTATTTTATTTTATTTTAGTGAGTTTAATGTGTAAGTGAACTTTAAATAAACATTTTTGTGATAGGTAATTATTTTTAGTCTCTTCTTTTCTATTTGATACATTTTATCTTTTTCTTTGATATCTTTTTGAGTATTGTTCATGATTATTTTTTAAGTAATTTTTATTAAGGGACTTAGTTCTTATGATTATTGATTTTTATCTTTATTATAGGATTGAGCCTTAGTTCTTAATGACTATTGATTTTAATTTATTTTTCTGTTTTTTCTTCTTCTTGATTTCTTATTGCAAATATATTTGTGAAGCGCTTAACAATGTTTTTCATTATATAAACATGTTTGGGAAAGTGCTGAGAGGTGAACTTAATTATTCGACCTACAAAAGAAAGGAATATAAATTTAAATCATGATAGTAAATTTAATCCTTTGAGTAATCAATAAATTAACAAAGAACTTAATCAATTTAATTTAATTGAATATATAGTCACCATGAAAGTATGAGCCAATTCAATTAAATACATTTTATATCCTTAAAGGAAGCTTAAATTAATTTACCCTCGAAGAAAATTAAAAGTGTAATAAAATTAAATCAATAGGAAGTCATGGTATGGAAGCCAAACTTAGTTTTCTTAAATAAAATCTTATCTCAATGTAATTTTTTTTTTTGAAATTCCTGAAATGATACATTTTTTTTATTTATTTCCGGTAAATCATGTCTAGGAGACAGATATCATTGTAAAGAAATCATAACCCACAATTTAATATAAGATTAAATGAAATCGTGCAAAGAGGGCAAAGAGGACACGATCTTAATTTACTAGATGAAATCATATAGTCAAATTTTCAATTAATGAGTTAAATTAATATGGTGAGAATACTGTAGGATCTTAAAGTGATTAATATTCTTCACTCATTCCTCTTCTATTTTTGTTTGGCAGGTGTGATATTATTACTAATGTGCAACTAAAATAAATGTGCAGTTACAAAAGTGGTTTTATTTATTAATAAAAATGATTGAAATTAAATTGAAACAAATGTGAAGTTAATTTGAAATTAAATAATAATGATTAAGGGGATTATTGTTAAAATTAAAATAAAAAATGATATTAGTATGAGATTTATATATGAACTAAATTAAAAGTAAGTTTAATTTTGAAATGAAAAAATAAATTAAATCAAAATTTAGTAATAAAATATATTTAGCAAAATTAAGTTTAAGTTTAATATTTGAATTTAGTTACTAATATAAAAATAATTTAAAATAAAATTAAGATTTAGTAACAAATTTAGAATGAAAAATTTGAAAATATTATATAATTTTTTAAATAAATTTATTTTTATTTTTTAAATTATATTTATTACTAACTAAATCTATTTCATATATTAATAACTAAATTCATAGTATGTAACTTTTCTTCCAGTAACCACTCTTCTATTCAAATTAAATTAATTTTTTTGCATTTATTTTAGTTACACATTAGCAATAGATCACATGGGTCAAACAAAATAGAAGAGAATGGGTGAAGAATATTAACCCTACTAAAATCAGTATTCTCACTATATTAATTAACTCATTAATTGAAATATTAGATGCACAATTTCATCTAGTAAATTAAGATAGTGTCTTCTTTTCACGATTTCATTTAGTTTTATATTAAATTCTGGAATAAGACCACAATTTTTTTACTCTCCTATACACCATTTACCCCCAAAATAAATACAAAAAATACACTATTTCAGGAATTTCAAAAAAAAATTACACCAGTTTGAAAAATTTGCCCAATTATATTGCATCCTTATTTAAATTCTTGATTTTCTCCTTGGATTCTCATTTCATAATGTGTTCTCAAATTTCAATAACTTTTTTCCCTTTTCTTAATTAAAGTGTGATAATTACAAACTCAAACATGTTATCTTTGTAAATTCCATATCATTAGTTAGAGGACAATCTTGCATTTATAATTTTCATGTATAACGGAAACAATGTACTGAATTATACATTTTGTTCCATATTTTTAAATGTTATCTTTACATATTTGGGTTATGCATTTTTTAAAAGCATTTTTATATTTAACACAGAAATACTTGTAAAAAAAATTATACCAACAGTTTTATCTTAAGACGAAACATAATTGATGGTTATTGAATCTACCAATTACGCCCAAAGTTTAGAACATAATAATGATAGTCGCAGCACATATCTTTAACCTCTTTAGTCCAACCATCCCGTCTTGGTCGTTTGTGACACGTTTACATGCATATAATGAAAAATATTTTTAAAATTTATAAAGGTGAAATACCAGATTAAAACAAATTTATCATAGTTATAGATATTAACAAACATATTAAACTTAGTTTCTATATTTCTTATTAAGAATATAAGTGTAAATAAGAAAATTGATCAAACATATAAAAAATAATCAATTCACAAATCTGTCACTTTAAAATTTTGAATTAAAGGTAATGTTTCTACCTATCTTCTAATTTCTGTTTTTCCTTTATAAGATGGGTTCTTTTCTTCTGTTTTTCCTTTTTTCCTCTTTCAAAACTGTTGACTGAAGAAGTTGAAAAATTGATCTTTAAATAATAAAGATATAAAGCTGTACACTTGCTCATTTTGTCCACCGAGCACCGACTATCCAATACTTTCTTGTGCATGTTGCAACCACTTGAATTTTCCTAGTTGCCAAAGTCAAATCAAACTTAGATACCAGTAGCATTAACATCATAAGTTTTCTTCTTTGAGTTCCAAAGATGGAATGTTCTTCAAGTCCCTTTCAGATTTATATAAACTAATACAATATTAACTATTTCAACACAAGAGTATTTATTAAGAGACAAAATTGAAATAAAAGTTTTAATATTTATTAAAAATTGAAAACGCAATTTATAATGTTTTTTTTTTCATATTAACACACCAATCAATTTTGTTTGGAAATCACCATCCTATTATTATTAAGTATCCTGTCAGGTTACTAATTTTTTTTACAGAAAATTTAACAAGTCACAGTTGTTTCTAATAAATTGTTATCTATAAGCTACTCAATTGTCCATAATTAAAATCAATCTTACTAAATGTTGCAGTTTGAGTATTTTGGACTGAAAATTTGTTTCTATTTAGTATGCATTGATCTTGTATCTGAATTTTACTGATTTTATTTCTAGAAACATGTCTTGCCAAAGTGATGTTGAATCATGTTTCTTGTCTGGCAACTTACATTTGTGGTTTCAGTTTCAAATTCCATTGGAAGTGCTGTGATTAGGGTTAAGCCAACTCCCAAAAGTATGGTACTTTACATAAAACAAAGAAAAAAGAGATAAAGCTATCTGTAAATTAATCATAAGTTTGGTTTTGTTAATTAATCCATTTTTTTACTCACATATCGTTCTCGTGTTTTTTTTTTTTTTTTTTTTTTTTTTTTTTTTTTTTTTTTTTTTTTTTTTTTTTTTTTTTTTATTTTTTTATAAAAATTTATATAATTTTTTATAT